>Ga0209373_10003146_pt1 | contig 15605 bp, 10 predicted proteins | sample Higcelweek5metaG_FD_187173 | JGI IMG/M metagenome (GOLD analysis project Ga0209373, IMG submission 187173) | Freshwater pond sediment microbial communities from the University of Edinburgh, under environmental carbon perturbations - High... | ecosystem: Environmental > Aquatic > Freshwater >...
AGAATTGAGTTGCCATTGTCGAAAAGTGCTATGGATAGTTTATCGTAGTGACCGTGAGACAGACCATGAGATGTAGCTTTGTAAGTGAGACAAGTTTGAGTTTTTCCTTCGCCGGCTCTTAAGATAGCAATTCCTCCTTCATCTCCATTTTGTCCATCTCGAAGAAATGTTGATTTAAATTCAAAAGCATTGAATTTTTCTTTAGAAACAGCTTTTGCTGTAGCCAATCCTTCTCCGGAAATTATGAAAGATTCCTGTTGACGTGCAATATCGAGTAATTGTTTGTTTGTTGGGTCATTTTTGTAGGCAATGTCTACAGCATAAACTATTTCCTGTGTTTTGTATGTCTTTTGTAACGCATCATTCAAGTAAAAAATTTCACCATTGTAGGCGCTTTGAATTAAAGTGTTGACAGCTTTTTTTAAAATGCCATTCCGGTAATTAAAAATATTTAATTCGGGTTGTTGATTTTGAATAACCTGAGCGAAGGTCATAAATGGCCATATGGCATAGCGTTGATAATATGGACCTTCTGTAAAATAGCCATCGGGCGAAAATAACACATCCAGCTGACGGATAAAACCGGCTTTGCCATCTTTGTTTGATCCATAAAGTGCTTTCTCCACCAGATCTTTGTCGCCCATTGCGTAGCCAATCATACCGACTGAAGCTGTCGCCCAGGTTCCATGATTGTGCATTTTGTTGAAAACGGCATAATTGTTTGCATTTCCGTTGGAAATAAACTCAGCCATAGGATAAAAGAGATTTTTTTCGATATAAGCACGGTCGGTTAAATTGATAAAATTGTAGACGCAATCGTATGCATTTGCCGTGTGGAACAGCCAAACAGCTTCGTTAAGTGCCTGCCAAAATAGCTTACCGGGAGTTTCAGAGTTTTGAGCCGGGTGAGTTTCAAGCGTTGGATACATTTCAGCATATTTCTTAAGCATATCAAGTACGAATTGTGCGTATTTTTTTTCGCCTGTAATTTGATACAACATGCCGGATGCATTCATCTCGTAGTAATTATTCTTGTGTTTTTCATGTGTATAACCGCCACCTCCATCTTTTGGCTTTGGTACAACGATTTCTTTTGTGAGTGCAGCATCTGCAATCGCTTTCAATTCATAATATGATTTGTCAAAAGCCGGATATTTGCCAATAGATTTTTTGATTTCTTTCACCGATTGAGATGTAAGAAATATACCGGGATGCTGTACGGCGTAAGAAGCAGAAAATGTGAATAGTAAAATGAATGTAATTGCTTGCGTTTTCAGTCTGTTCATTTTAATTTACTGTTATTTGCGTTTATTGGTCAACCAATTTTTGTAAGCACAAATATATGGATTTAAATTGGTCTACCAAAATATATTTTTATGTTTTCTGAGAAAATTATTAGTGAATAATAATTTTCTCAGAAAAATGATTTCCCTTGTCTGTAATAAAGCTCAGTATGTAAATGCCTTTCTCCAGCAATTTTTTAAAGTTAGTGTTTGCTATTATCGGTGAATTTGCTAATTCGTTTCCTGATAAATTATAAATACAGAGTTTGCCTGATTGCCTCGATTCAAGTTGCAAATCAGTGTTGATTATTACATAATTAAATGGTTTATTTATTCTAAGGTTATCAGTTCCGGTTGTTTGATTATTGAAAAATGGTGCTCCAACACTTGTTTTCGACGGCATTACTTTTGAAATAGTTCCGCTTATCTGACTGGCACCCGGTATTTTAGCCAAAGTTTCCCTATCTCTTCCTCTTATGTCGTCCAACACATTATTATAGTCATTGGTTGAATAATTTAATAAGTCAGACGTCGATGAGGGTTCATACATGTTGACAGTTGTTCCGGCTAAGGTCATTTTAGCGTCTTTTCCGGTAATAATCTGATTCGAATTGTATGAAAAATTCGTATACTTTCCCTGATTCATTAAGTTATTTTTCCAGACCACGTTCATGTTTGCCACGTAGTTTTGGTCGATAGTAACATTGTTATAACCTGAAGAGGTATTGTAGACATGATTATGGGCTATAACCGAACCAATCGGAGGCAATGTAAGTGAACTGCTGCTGTTGTAATTAATCGAAAAGGCTTGTGAGCAATTTACCATTGTATTAAAAGCAACGAAGGCATTTTTTACCTGAAAATATTCACTTAGGGCAGAGTTTTCTTTTCCGCGAACCATGCAAAGTGCAGCTCTGTAGCCTGTACCACGAAGATTTTCAAAATAGTTATTGTATACTTTATGATTCTCACCTATTATTCTCACTCCGCCCGACTCTGAAACTCCATTGCCAAAAAAGTAATTCCCATCAACTGTGCAATTGTTACCATGCCGTAAAGTCAACATGCCTTTGCATTCAAGAAAAAGATTGTTGGTATATAAGTTTCCGCAGGATTTGTTTGAAATCACTTCTATTTCTCCATTACACTTTTCGAAAAAATTTCCCGAAACAGTTACATTTGCTGTTGTCATTGAGGTAGAACTGTCGCCTACTCTAATAATTTCCTGACCATTGAGCTCATTGCCATTTGTATCAATATTTGAATTTCTGTAACCGAAATAGTTGTTCGAAATGATGTGATTTACGGCAACACCGTTTTGCAACCAAACGACAAGCAACGTACCTGAATTGTTTTTATTCTCGAACGAGCAATGATCAACCGTATTATTTGTTCCGTAAAGCGATATCCATTTACTGTCGACAGTATTATTGGTTGGATTGTAGCTCGTTATGGCTGAGTTTTCCAGAATGCAATGGTGTGCGAGTTCCGAAGTCGATGTTCTGAATTCGACAACCGAAGCGCCACTCAATGTTCCGTTTTTGAAATACAAACCCGACACGATGATGTAACTTCCGGATAATGAAAGACGTGAACTTCCGTTCAGTATTACGTTTCCGGGCGATTCCGCTTTCAGAACTACAGGTTGAAGTGCCGTTCCGTTTGCTTTAAGCGAAATAGCCTGATTTGTCCAGGTCCCGCTTTTCATTACAATTGTATCGCCAGCTGTCCAGGTTCCATTATTGATAGCGGCAGCAGTTGTAACTATTGTTCGTTCAGCGTATGTTGAACAAATGAGTGTGAATAAAATGATGAAAATACTGATTTTTTTCATAAGTAAAGAGAGAGATGCAGTTTTGTTTATTCTGCATCTCTTCTGTATTTTATAATTTCATGTTGGAAGAAGCGTTAATTAAGTTGTAATTTATTTGAGTTGAATTTTCCCCGAGGAAATAGATCCATTATCGTTTACAAATTTCACAAGATACATTCCTTTGTTTAGCGAAGTTTCTAATTTGCCAGTTGTTTTGGCACTAAGAACTTCTGCTCCAGATAAGTTGTAAATTGTCAACTTTCCGGATTCATCTGTATAAATTGATTTTCCGGAGGAATAAATGTTGTTGTTTATATTTGGTTGATTGAATCCGGTATTTATTCCCAGAACAACCGAATCCCAGGATTTCCCAACTCTTATACCACCAATCTGAGCTCCAATACCACGTTGACGAAGATTAATACCCAAACCTGCGCTTAATGCATAATCACCGACGGGATCTGTCGAAATAAGAACATTCGTTTGTTCAGCTTCAGTTTTTGTTAAATCCGGGTCAATGTATAAAATGATTCTGTCATTGTCTGAACCTTCAATATTATCGTAACAGAAAACAAATAAATGATTTATTCCGGTACTTAAAGATAGAGTAGGTATTGATGTTGATTCAACATACTGACCAGCTGTGCTTGAATTTTTAGAAAGGGCAATAGTAAACAAATCACCCGCAGTGTTATTTTTAGCAAAAATTCGTCCACGAGTACTGCTTGTTGTTTTTGAACCTTCATATGTAAAGAAATCGCGATAACTTCTGTAACTCTGAGCAGAAATATTTGCTATAAAGGCAGTATAAATTCTTTGACCAACTACTGTTTTCAATGTGTCATTTCCAAACTTAACAATTCTTGTTGATATTCTCTGAGTTGCACTTGTTACACCGATTGCAGAATCCAATACGGCAACATTTCCAATATTTGAACCAGCATAACCGCTATAAAATAAAGCTCCTTCACCAATTTTTGGGCTGACACCGAGCGCGTCAGCCGCTTTAGGAGAAACTTTCCATTCGTTATATCCTTCAACATTGCCATTTATCGTGGCGGTTTCAAAATTCTCAATAAAAACCTGTGCATGAACTGTAAAACCTGTCATGCAGATAACTAAGAGTAAAATTCCTTTTTTCATAACATTTATTTTTTTTAGTAAAACAATTTATATTAATATAATAGATAGTTGTTGTCTTTTCCTGTTGTTGGTAAAAGTCTATTGTATAGATTTTTGTAGAAAGGTTTTGAGAAGTGTTTATCAACTCTAAGTAGTTGCCAACACAATTCCTTTTGCACCTTATCCCAATCTCTGATTTGTTGATATGGAAATTCCGATTGAGGTTTACCAAGATAAGGTACCAAAAACTCAATTGCTTTTGTTATGTTGCGTCCGTCAGCAGAAGTAGCATTAAATAAATCGATGTTTTGCGATTCAGCCATTATTGCCATATCGATAAAATGAGTCAGATTAAACACCGAGTAACCAAAAGCAGTTGTACGAGCCAATTCAAGTGGTTGAGATCCGTTAGGTTCAATTTGTTTAAATAGTCGTTTTGCCGGAAATTCTTGTATCACTTTTTCGGCAATGTCATGTTTACCTACAAACAAAGCATATCGGGCGACCTGAATGTCGAAAGCCGTTCCATGATTGTTTTTAGCATTATTTTCTTCTTGTCCGATTTCGGATGTAAGCATCCAGTCAAGATAACTACAAAACCATGTATTCAGTGCTTCCTGATCTGCTTTGCTGAATTTTTTTGAACCCTTAAGAAGTTCTACACCATCTATCATTTCGACAAACGAATAGGTATCTAATACTCCTTCTCCACGGCCTTTACCTTCGTTGCGTCCCGGTATTGTTTGTCCGAAATTCATATTCGGATTCATTTTTGTGTCTTTATTGATAAACCAGATGCTCAGATTCTCAACAGCTTTTGCTGCATATTTTTCGTCGTTAGTGAGATAGAAAGCCAACGAAAGCGTATAAATATTTCGTGCTGCTTTACCTAATGGTATTCTGTCAAGTTTATCAATTTCAGGATTAACGACACCATCTTTTCTGATATACGGTAGCCCATCTGCTGAAGCTGGATTTGGCCACCAATAACGTCCCATACTCATGTAATCGTGTTTGTCGCCACTCGGTGGTGTCATGGGTTTATCCATGACAGTTATTATGTTTGTAGTCAGATTTTTATCTGCTTCCCGAATCAGGTATTTGGCAGCTTCTGAGTTAAGCGCCTTAGCATTATCAATGCTCCGCATGTTCCATATTTTGGGCTGAGCATACATAGATACGCTGCAAATTATCGAGAATATAAATACAATTTTATTGCTCATAAATGTATATTGTAAATTAAATCGGTTTACTTGTATTTGGGAGCTTTTATTCCTTTAGAGATTAATTCAAAATTATCTGTTCGGAATGGAGTTGCCGGAAAACCATCAATGTTTTTTAGATTTGCATCTGTCCAGTTAGCCCAACCATAGCGCACAGCTATTGGCCTTGTTATTTCGTCAGCTGTAACAACCACCTGATTCCCTACTATTTCTGCTGTAGCAGGTATGAATTTTTTATCGACACCACAGATACTAAATCCTTTCAATTCGCCTTCTGAAGACAAACCTTTGTTTACAAAATCAAAATTTAAAATGGCTTTGTTGGCTTCAAATTTCACTGATTTGTAAACAGGGCCAGAGTAGGGGACATTCAATTTGTAAACCTGATTGAATGCTATAGCTGCTAAACGCTCTCCAATAGGCTTTTTGTTGGTAGGATGTATTGTGTTTTTTTCGCCATAATCTAATGAAACTGCCATACCCGTATTTTTTACTGTTTGCCAAGTCATCAATTGAGCTTCACGAAGTTCAGCCCACATGGGTTGGACTCCGTATGAAGGATGATCGTAATTTGCTAACTGAACGAAGAAAAATGGTAGTTTTGGATTTTTGAAATCGGAACGCCATTCCTCAATCAATGCAGGGAAAAGAGTTCTATATTGTTCCGAACGAGGTGCATTGGCTTCGCCCTGATACCATATTACCCCTTTTGCAGTAAACGGAATGATACGTTTTTGCATTGTATTGTATAATCCGTATGGTCGTTTGTAATTGTGATCTCCCATGGGTTCGACTGGCCGAATTGCATTTGAAAATCCGGCTTTTACGGAATCAAAGTAGCTTTTCAATGCTCTATCGTAATTATTGTTGATTTCAACCATTTTTTCTTTACCAATATTGTTGATGTATTTTTCATAAGTTTCAACAATAGGTGCGTGATTCGGGTTTTCGAGTAGTTTTTCACGACTCATCCAAACTTCAGCGGCAGTACCGCCTTTATAGCAGCATATTATCCCTACCGGAACATTCAATTTTGCTTGTAATTCTTTGGCGAAGAAGTAAGCGACACCCGACATTGGGCCTACGTTTTTAGTCGTTGCTGTACGCCAGTTCATGTCTCCACGCGTACGATCACCATCGTAAGTCAGTGCAGGAACCAACACAAAGCGTATGTTGTCGTTTTTTGCATTAGCAATTTCTTCTTTACTTCCGTCCGATTTTTCGAGTGTCCAGCCCATGTTTGATTGTCCTCCCGCAATCCAGACCTCTCCAACATATACTTCATTTAATTGTATAGAGTCATTAGAGCAGTAAGTTGTCATGCTGAAAGGTCCGCCGGCTTTCAGGTTATTCAGTGTTATAGTCCAGTTTCCTTTGGAGTCGGTTTTAGATTTAAAACTTTTATCCTGAATCTTTACTACTACATCTTTGACAGGGGCTGCATTTCCCCAAACGAGTACTTTTGAGTTTTGTTGGAGTACAACACCTTCGTTGAATAGTTCTCCCAGTTTGAGTTTTTGGGCAAAAGTAAATGAGCTAAAAACCAGCAAACTAAAGATGAGAATATATATATTCTGTTTCATATGTTTATTAAGAGATTATTTGATTAATATTTTTGAGATTGAGTTATTTTCTCCGTTATCAACTTTCAGGATATAAAGCCCTTTTTCTTTGATTTCAAATGATTTAGAATTTGTTGTCATTATCTCTTTTCCTAAAGCTGTATAAACTACTGTTTTGGTATTTTTCTCTGAATTTATTGAAATATTATTTCCTGCAATTTTTACATCGATGCCAGAAGTTGAGTTTTGAGGGTTTGTACCTGTTAACAAATTTGCTAATACTTCATCTATAAATGACAGTATTTCATTTTCCATTTGAGTATTATATGCATCTGTAAAACCGCCATGACCACCATTTGGAACAGTGGTGAATTTGCTTTTTACACTTGCGGTCTGTAATGCGGCATACAACGTCACCGATTGGTTATAGGGAATTGTAGGATCAGCATCACCGTGAATTATATATGTTGGTGGTGTATTTGAATTTACATATTCTATTGGCGATAATGAATTTAAAAAAGCCTGATCGCTAAACCGTTGGCCGGTCCATGCAATCAATGAACTATAAGTCATAAGTTGCGTGAAATCGCAAGGGCCATATTTGTCAATTACTGCCAGAATTTTAATTGGATTCGGATATTGTACGCAGTCGTTGTCGTAGATTCGGTTATTTTGCAGATAGCCACCCATCAACGCTAAATGACCACCGGCTGAACCGCCTTGAAAAATAACCTTGTTTACGTCGATATTCCATTCCTGGGCATGATTGAGGACATAGTTTAAAGCTCCGCGAACATCTTCGACACAGGCAGGAGCAAGCGCTTCGCCTCTTAAACGATATTCCACATTTACTACGGCATAACCCCGGTTGAAGTACATGTTAAAACCACCTTGTTCTTCTTTGAAACCGCCGCTCCAGCCTCCACCGTGCATATTGATAACAACAGGAACAGGAGTTGTTGCATTTGTTGGATAATATACATCCATTCGGGTATTAGTGCTATTTACATTTTTGTAAACAACATCAATTAATCCGGTATAATTTGAAGGATACACAACAGATTTCAATGTTTGGAAATTTATTGAAATAGCTTTTGATGTATTCGTAACGTTGCCTGCTTCGGTAAAAGCACCTGCACTTATTATTAAAGTGTAATTTTTATTTGACCCGGGTATGTTTTCGAGGTTAACCGGTACAGATACAATGTTTTGGTTTATGGTGCAAGAGCTCAGAGGAATAGCCACATCGTTTAACAAAATATTTCCACTTGCTTTTTCCACATATTTGTTGAAAGTAAGTGTGATTGTTTTTTTTAGGTTTGCAAAGCAAACCTCGTCTTGAGAAGGTGATGAAGAGCGTAATGTAAGTTCGGTTGCTTCCTGATAAGTACGGGTTAGAATTTTGTAAACATACAAACCGCTCCCCGTATTGTTAGCGATACGAAGTTTTGTTACTGAGTTTCGAAGGACCGGAATTACATAAATACTATCCGGAGATTTTCGGGTAGTATATGTACCAATAATCTCCCAGTTCAATCCCACAAGCTCTTCCAATCTGAAACTCATTGCATCCGATCCTGTTGCTGCATGAATTTCTACTTCGCCCACAGTAGTTAGCGCAGGAAATTCGATAACTGCACCTTCGGAACTTTTTCCCATCAAAATACGATTTGTGTGCTTTTCTCCTGTGTCGCAAGTTACTGTGCCCGTATATAAATATGTTTTAATAAGATTAAATCCATTGATGGTAGAAGATGGATAACTTCCGGATGGGTAAGATGTAGTCGCAATTGGTCCCCATGTTCCATCGCCAAAATCAGTTGTGAACTTATCAATTGAGTTGGTTCCTAAAGTAGAAAATGCAGTTGATGCCTCCGATAGATCAGAGTCACTGAAGTCAGTTCCGTTTCCTTTTGCTATAACTTTATATGTGTAAGATGTTCCTTCTGTCAATCCGGTGATTTCGAGACTTGAAGTGGATTGTCCAGACGCATTCGATGTTTTGACTAAAGTAGTTCCCTGATAAACCATTACATCATAGCCTATAGCGTTAGAAACAGGAGTCCAGTTGGCAGTGAATCCATTTGCTGTTATTAATGATGCCGCCCCAACGGTTGGAGTGGCAAGAGGAGCCGCTGTTGACTGTGCAGCAACTGCTTCACTCCAAGTGGTCGACACTCTGATTCCGCTTATCTTATATACTGTTTTTGTGTTTCCATTTGTTTTTACCTCAATGCCCTGTAGCGATGTTTTTGCACTACTTGTTGATGTCGCATCAGAAGCCTCAGCTGTAGGCTCTGTTGCACTACCAATTACCGGATTGATATATAAATAAGAGATTTGAGTTGCCAGATCATATTTTAAAACTATAAAAAACACATTTGATTTGTTGTTTTCCATTGAAAACTCAGTTGTACCCCATTTAATATCAGCACTACCTGAGCTACCTCTGGTGGTTCCGAATCTAAAATGAGTCGCATCGTTTGGAGCCAAAGCTTTACCAGCATAAACTGATACACCTGAAGTTGAGGATGTACCTGTCATTAAAAAGATTGGGGCATTCGATTGGGTATTTAGTATGCCATTAGGCGAGTATAAAAACGAAGCGTAGACTGTTCCGGTTGAGATCGGACTACTGTTAAAAGGCTTGAAATTGTAATAATTTGTTGCACCATAAGGACTTTGGTAATCGCAGGTTAGGCTTTTGCCCACACCTGATAGAAAGGGGATACCTCCGGCGTTTGAGTAAGTCAATGCAGTGGCATCGACCATAAAGTCGCTACTCCAGCTTCCTATAGTGCCGGCAGCAGTCCAGTTTGGTTTTAGGGTTCCAATGTCATAGTTAAATGTTTCATCCAAATAAATAGTTGCATTTGCCCCAAAGGTGAAAATTAGTAATGTCAGGAATAATGTAATTTTTTTCATGATATTTTTTATAGAATTTTTATTTCGAAATTAATTTGAAAGATTGTTTGTCCAGATTTGATTCTATGATACAGAAAAAAAGTCCGGTTTGGCTCATTTGTATTTCATGCTGGTAAAATCCGCTATTCTTCAACATAGTTTCGGTAGAAATAAGTTGTCCGGTAGCGTTAAATAATTTTATTACAATCGGACCTTCGGTATTTGACTGAAAAGTAATTTGTGTTTTTCCTACAAATGGGTTCGGGCTTATTGTTATTTTATTTGTTGGTAGTGTGTGTACTGAAGTGGTAACGCTTGTTTCGTATACGTAGGTTTCGGGAGCAGTGGGTCCCACATGTAGTTCATTCAACGGACCGTTTGTAATCTCATTTTCGGAGTTAAACTCATCAGCTCCAATGTCGCGTATGCCCACTTTGGCTTGTCCTTCTGCATCGTTGAATACGGTTTCATAACCGATAGAAGTATTTATGGCAGGACTTGTTGGTGTGAGCTTGTAGGTTTCGAACGGAGTTTTGTAATTACAATTCGAGTTATAAGTCCTGCATTTTGTTTTTTCTAATTGAGGATTTATTGTTTTTATCTGCGCTTCACTCATTCCTGTTAATCCAAGTGTAGAAATTCCGGTGGAATACATAATATTGCTACTGAAACTAACTCCTGCTAATAAATTGTTGCTGAAAGATTTTATAATTGGATTTTCATTGTTTATTACAATATTATTCGCAATTATGTTGTTTTTAGGCGCTAACCCATAGGCTCCATTATTATCAAAACCAATCTCAATATCTGATTTGTTATTGACGAGGGTATTGTAAGCAAACAGATTATTCTCAGGTAAAAAATGACTTGAATTACTTGTAGAATTATTTGTGACATCACCGTTGGTCATTACACAAGCGGCATCCCATTTGCTTCCGGTAAGGCCTTCGAAATAGTTATTTATAATTTTGTGATTTAAACCATAAATACGAACTCCACCGCAACCAATTGTATTTGTTTCGAATGTTGTGGTTTTACCTTCGCCAAAGAAATAATTCCCTTCAACTACACTGTTGTTTCCCTGGCGTAAACACACAGTTCCTACACAACGTCGAAAAGTGTTGTTTCGAACAGTATCTTTACAACTTTTTACGGATACAATTTCAGGATCGCCGTCGCAATCTTCGAAAAGGTTATTTTCGACAACTGTAAATGCATCCAATTTGCATAAATCACTCACGCCAATACGTACAGTTTCTTTTTCGTTTGCCAATCTTGGTGTGTTATTTCTGAAAATATTGTGATCAATACGGTCGTGTTGCGAAATAGCAGGAACGGTTCCATGACTTCCATCAATAACCAACCATGCTCCGGAGTCATATTTGCCATCGAATAAATTGTGGTCGAACCGATTGTGATGACTATTGCAAACCTCATTTGCCCAAACATCGCCAACGGTTATCCATTTAGATGTTTGTCCTTCCACGAGCGTTTTCATCTTTAGCCAGTTGCGTGTAATGCGTACATAACTACAACCTTCCATTTTGAAAATAGTACTCATTGGCTCAATATCAATATCGAAGCCTTCGAAAGTAACATAGCTTATGGCTGATAAAGTAAACGTGGATGAACCGGTTATTTTGGCTCCGTGTAAATTGGCCGATTTAATGATTATCGGTTTTAATCCTGAACCACCACGATTTACTTTTACGCTTCCAAGCGCATAATTGCCATCCAAAACAAGGATGGTGTCGCCCGGATTCATGATAGCCAGGGCATCTTTAAACTGAGCCACTGTGTTTACAATTCTTTTCGAAGATGAAACCTGAATTCCAGAAACTATTGCTCCGATATTCATATTGTCATTTACCACAAAAGATAAAGGATTGGTTGTTCCTGTTAAATCTCCGTTCCAACCTGTGAATTGATAGCCGGATTGAACGGTGATTTGTACTGTAACAGATGTTCCGTTGTAATAATTTGTTTGTTGAGGTTGAAGTGTAATAGTTCCCCCAACAGGTTGATTAATTGTAATGCTTGATTGAGTTGGTGGGTTTTGTGGATCAATAATAACTGTTGCACCAATTGTCATATTGCCATTGACGGTAAATACTTTCGGATTCTCAGTTCCCGATAAATCGCCAGTCCATCCGCTAAAAATATAATGCTCAGGAACAGTAATACTTGCCGACAACTGATCATTCAACTGATATGCTGTTTTTGTTGGTGAAAGCGTTATTGTTCCAAATGTAGGTTGAGTAACGACGATAGTTCTGTCGGTTGAAGATGTCTGAAATGCAATGTCAGTAATAGGAGTGGAGCCAATATAAATATTCTCAACAGCAACATCGCATGTTCCACTTCCCATTGAAAAACGTATAGAGTGAAAATCAAATGCAGTTGCAGCATTTCTGATCTCTCTGAATGTAAATGTTTTATTCAGAATAGCTCCATTTATGGCAAGTTGATATTTTCCGGCTCCATTGTCGATTTTTATCGAAATCCGCGTCCATGTATCTGTGGTATAAGTTGGTTGGGTTGCCCAACCCGCAGTACCATCGTATATCTTAATTTTGCCTGTGTTCTGAAAATCGAGCATAAAACTACGATGAGTATTTGTTCCTAAATCATAACCGGTGATTGAAAACGATGCTGTCGGCAACGACTTTAGTTTAATCCAGAAATCTAGATACACGTCGCCTGCAAGCGCAGTTGTGTTAGTTGCAAATGAAGTATGGTCAACCTGTAGTGCGGTGGATGCAGTCGAAAGTTTCAGTGCTTGCGATCCTTCTTTTATATAGTCAGCAGTTGTGACGATTTCTCCCGAGCCAGACGTTATTTTCCAGCTGTTTTTGTTGTGAATACTGCCGACGGTATAGTTGTCGGTACTTTCGAATGAAGTATTGATAAGTGTTTGGGCAGTTGCAGGTAATAACAACGTAAATAAGAATAATACTGTCAGGTAGTTTTTTTTCATTTAATATAGTATTTTTGGTCAACCAATTTATTGGTCGACCAAAAATACTATATCTATTTGCAACAAAAAAATTATTTTCTATTTATTTTTCAAAACATGTTGTAGAACATAAAATTGGTTGACCAGTTTCTTTGATTGTGGATTTTCAAAATATTTTAATTGTTTTCAGAAACTCAAAAAGAGCTTTATTTATTTCTGATTTCTTATCCGGATCGAAACCTCCGTGTTTTCCTCCATTAACCGTAATGAATATATTGTAAATCCCTGATTCGTTTAGTTTTTTATGAAGGATAACTGACTGTTCGTAGGGAACAATCGGATCAGCATTTCCGTGTACTATAAAAACGGGAGGGCTCGATTTTTTTATATGTGTAACGGGCGAAACGGATGCCCGAAACTCCAAGTCGTCGGCTTTGTTGCCCAGCCAACGCGTCAGTGATTTGAATTGACTCATTTCTGAATTTAAATCGCTAAAGTCGGTGGGAGCGTAATTACTAATGATAGCCGCTACACGCATATCGGCTTTTTCAGTACAATTTTTATCAAAACGGTCGTCGTTTTCGAGCAATCCGCCCATTAAAGCCAAATGTGCACCTGCCGAACCTCCTGAGATTATAATTTTATCCGAATTGATATTCAATTGTTTAGCGTGCGTTTTAATGTAGTTAATCGCACAACGGATGTCCTCAATAGCTGCTGGAGCAGGAGCGACCTGCACCAATCTGTATTCCACATTGGCCACTGCAAATCCGGCTTTAAAGTACGAACTGAAACCGCTTTGGCTTTCTTTAGTACCGTGATTCCAACCACCTCCGTGAATGTGTAACACAATAGGAGTAGGTTCAGTGCTTGTAGGGTTAAAATACAAATCAATACGTCCGTTCCAGTCCTTTACAGTTGTGTAAACTTCATCGATTTTCGATTGATAATGTTCCGGGAATTGTACTTTTCTGATTTCTGTTTTTTGTGCAAAGCTGATAATACAAAAAAAGAGGAACAGGATTGTGAAAATTAATTTTCCTTTCATAAGTATATATCTTTTAATTAGTGAATTTAAATTGCTTTAAGTAATATATTTACGCGATATTTGATTGAAAAACAAACGGTAAAAGATTTTTTTATGATTCTTTCCAAAGTTCCCGTATTTTAATCAAATCTTTTTTCATTGCATCGAAAACGATCTGTGGATCAACTGAGATAGTTCGGTTACCCTTTTCGGCACCGCCTAAATCGTATTCGCAATGTAGTGAAACCGGAACCTTAATATTATATTGTTTCAATATACGAAAGAATTTTTTGAAATCCACCATTCCTTCGCCAATAGGGACATTCACTAATTGCCATTTTCCGTTCACCATTTTCCACTTATAATCTTTTACAACTATGGTTTTTATTTGTGAATGAATCAATTCCAATCCGTTCACCCAGGAAAAAGCTCCTTCTACTATGGCATGTCGGATATCATATTGTGCTCCGAAATACTGCTGATCTGCTAACCTCAGAATGTGATACACTTCCCATAGAGAACCTCCCACTAAATTTCCGGCGTGGTTTTGATAACAGCCTACAACGTCAAGCTCTTTATTAAACGCACTCAATTGCTTTATTTGTTGGGCATACATATCCAGCGATGCAGGAAGTGTTTTTCCTTCAGGATATTTATACCAAGCCGGGCGATAGTATTTAATTCCACATTCTGAAGCTGCTCGTAAAATGTAACGGTCCTGTGAGTTATTGGCATTTTCGATTGTTGTTGATATCATGACTACTTTCGTACCACCTTTCCGAATTTCGGCAACCGCTTTTGGTAAATCTGTTTTAACTCTTGCAGGTTCCACATGTCCACCTGCACGTACTGTAAGATCAATGCCGTCAAATCCCATTACAGCCACTTTTTTGCCCAAAGTTTCATAATCTAAAAACTGAAGATGTTTGGAGAAAATGCACACTTCAAGTTGATCAGTGTTTTGGTCTTCAATAGATTGTGCTGCTATTTTTGAATTTGTGTTACAAAATATTATAGCAAAGAGTAAAACAATAATTTTTCTATCGTAATTTTTTGGAGAGAGTATTTTCATGATATATAGATTTAAAAGTTACAATTCACAAAAAACGGAAGGAATTCCTTCGCATTTTACATTGGCTACATTTTTACCACCGTTTAGCTTTATTCTGATGATAGCTCTTATTCTGTGATTCAACTTTTTTTGAACCCGACGAAGTTCCAAGATTGTCCAACAGCTGGCCATTGCCGATAAGTCCAAATCGTACTAAATTTATAGAATTCAGGCACATAATTTTGTTTGCATCAAATAATTTCACTTCTATAGTGGCAATGTCGTTTTTTTCTGCAATTTTGTTCAATGTCATTAGTGCTGGTTTACTCCATTTTTCTGTTTGGTAGTTTTGTTTTATTTCATCGGTAACTGTAATTTTTCCTTTTCGGGCGATCACCTTTACCAAATTTTCACCGACATTAAAAACTACATTCCAACGGAATCCATTTCCAGTTGTCATTCATCCTGATTTTATTTTCGGCAATACCTGGAAGCGTAACGGCTAAAACTATTACGGAAAGCAGAAGTTTCTTTAGACCCATTGTAAGTTGTTTTAATTAATTGAAAATAAATTATTTATTTTATTGATGTGTTAGAATGAATTTTACTGTGTTCGTACTATTGTAAGTTATTAATCGGGCAAAATAGACGTTATTGTTTAAAT
>Ga0209373_10003148_pt1 | contig 15600 bp, 10 predicted proteins | sample Higcelweek5metaG_FD_187173 | JGI IMG/M metagenome (GOLD analysis project Ga0209373, IMG submission 187173) | Freshwater pond sediment microbial communities from the University of Edinburgh, under environmental carbon perturbations - High... | ecosystem: Environmental > Aquatic > Freshwater >...
TTTGCAGAGCAGTCTCTTCATCAGAAAAGCTATATTCCGTTTGAATGATGCATGCACCCAACGCAAGCCTGAGAGGCTTGGCAACATTGCCTTTACGGTTTTCAAAAAGCTTTGCATATCGTAATTCGATTTCCTTCCATGGAATTAATTCAGCTTTCTTAACCCAACGGTTGTTTGGACTCATTTTCATACCGATGGGCTGCCCGAAATCACTAAATTTAATTTGGTTATCTGCAAATTTATACATTCTGATCACTCCAAAGTGCAAGCTTTTTTAGGTAAAATTGTTATTTCCCTTGCACTTATTATATCATATATTTGCAGAAATGTCACTATTTATGCCGAATTTTTATTTATTCAGTACACATTAGATTAGCATTATTCCCACCAAAACATGCTGTAATCTCATTTCTTTTGTCATATGTTTCAGCATCACTTTGCGTAATTTTGCCTGTTTTTATGAGCCAATTTACTGTAGTGTGGTCTTCGGTTATTTGTTTAAGATAATTTCCTTGCATAACACTGATACGGGTATTGCCAATATGAAATAAACTTATTTGCTTATCAGTTTTTGCAATGCCAGATAAGGTAGTTGCCATTCCGTGCAGCTCGTTATCTACTTTGGACTTTTGAATAAGCTCTGTATTCATTAATACAAAAACGTTTTTGTTAATAGAATATGTTTTTGACAACTTTACTGCAATAAAATCTGATGCAATCGCCCCTGCATTGTTTCCGCCTACACCATCAGCTATGGCAACAGTGGCTTTATCGGTTTCTAATTCATAATCGCCATTGCAAATAATAGTATCATTAATAATAACACGGTCTTCATTTTCTGTTTTGGCAGCACCTAATTTTGTAGATGCGTAAATTTTCATATCAATCCTCACATTCTATGGTTATAGGAATATTTTGAGCATTGATTTTATTAATTGTAATACTACTATTTTCTTGTACGTCATTATCAAATAAATACCTTGAAAGTGGGTTTATGAGCATACTTTCAACTATATTTCCAATGCCTCTCGCCCCATATGAAAGATTATCAAGTGACACTTTGAAAAGAGTTTGATTTGCTTCATTGGATAGTTTTACATCAATCCGCTTTTCCGATAATAAATTCATTATAATTTTATTTATCTGTGCATCAAGTATAAGTTTTGCAATATCAGGACGAATATAATCAAAAACCACAATATTTTCGCCAATACGGTTTAATATTTCCGGTCTGCCAAGCTCAAGCTTAAAATAATTTTCGATAGCTTCACGCACTTTTTTCTGTATAACACCGTATTCCATATTACTATTGACATTTTCCTCGCGCTCCCCAAGAGCATTTCTTGTGTAGATACCTAAATTACTTGTAAATATAATTATGCTTTCAGAAAAATACACCGTATTTCCTTGTCCATCTGTCATTCTTCCATCTTCTAAAATTTGCAGAAATTTATCTAAAATTGATGGGTGAGCTTTTTCGATTTCGTCAAAAAGAAGTATAGAAAAAGGATTGTTTTTAACTGCATTTGTAAGCTGTCCACCCGCTTCATACCCAACGTATCCCGGAGGTGCTCCAAGTAACTTTTGGTCGGAATGACTCTGACCATATTCACTCATATCAAATCGAATACAACAGCTCTCGTCACCAAATAATTTTTCGGCTAATGTCTTAGCCATTTCGGTTTTACCTGTACCTGTAGGTCCTGCAAAGAACAAGACTCCCTTTGGTTTTGAATGTGAAGAATGTTGCAACCCTGACATACCCATCACAGCTCTTTTTATTACATCTAATGTTTTTGTTATTGCATTATCTTGTCCTTTAACACGTTTCCTAAAGTCTTCATCTGCAGTCCTTAGCTCATTTGGATCTAATTTGTTCCATTTATTTTCCTTGATGCCATATTTGTATATATCAATAACATCGCACATTTTGCCCATATGTATTCCTTCATTTTTGCAAAGGCGCCGCAATCCGTTAATTTCGGTAAAACTAAAGCCTTCGGTTAGCGCAACAAATTTGTCCTGAATTTTATCAAGCTCATCAGGATTATCTATAAAATATGAGTTATCTTCAACATAAATATCCCCCGCAAAAAAGGTTGCAAAATTCGGCCCCTTGACAAGCTGTTCTCTTTCTTCTTTTGATGGGGTAGATAAGGATATTGCTTTAACATTTGGGTTGTCATGATAAAACCAAACAGGAATATCATTGATCTTATTTACGACCATAATCAAAATGTTTTTTAGCATTCCTTGCTCTGTTTTAACGTCCTTACCGTCCATGGTTGCTAGAAGCAATGCTGTAAAACTATCGACCTCGCATTGTTCCAGATTATCAGGTGACGGAATATAACGAGAGGCTAAATTCATAACAATAGCCGTTGATTGCTCGTTTTGAATCAAAGCTACTTTTACCATATCAGCGGCGGAGTTTTTACCTTTAAATTCTGCTTTGATAGCACCATTGGCAACATTGCTTTTGACAACACTTGCAAAATTATCGATATATCCCTCCTCGGTATTATTGTAAAAGCCTCGCATACTATCAAAAAAAGCAATGTTTTGATAACCTAAATCTTTAAAATAATAATGTAAATATTCTGGTAGACGTAAAATTGCGCCTTTTGTTATGCTTCCGTCTATAGGGTAGCTGTAAACATCCAATACATTACCTTCAATGATAATCAGTGGTTTAATTTTACTGAAAATCTCAAGTTCTCTGTGCCATTTTGGAATGTAATCGCTCATTATGTATCCTCCAATCCTTTGAATTCTATGCTTTCTTTAAGCTTATTTACAAAATTAGGTTTGTGTATTCCAACCGAAATAACACCATCACATGTGGTAAAATTCTGTATTTGGTTTTTCGCATTTAATAAATATTCTGAATATCTATCCTTGAATTTATTATTCAAAATATGTATTGTTTGGTTTGATGAACCGCAAAGGAAAGAATTATCATTTAATTCTTCAACATACTTTCCATCTATAAGAACCGTTATTGCTGATAAAATAAAATCTATTTGTTGATTTCTCTTTGCTTTTAGTTCATTTAATGTATAGCCTGTGTAAATAAGTATATCATTGCTGAACTGGGTTAATTCGCTTATTAGCATGTTTAATTCTTCATATTGCTCAAAGGGGTCTCCGCCTGTTATGGTGAATCCTTCAATTACATTGATCTTGGCTATTTTGTTTATTAGTTCCATCAAATTTTCTAATGAAATGTTATATTTTTCTTGCATGTCCCAAAGTTCAGGATTGCTACAACCAATACATTTGTGCCTGCATCCGCAAAGCCATATTCCAACTCTTTTACCCGGCCCCAAAACCTCAACAGGGTATAAAATTCTCGCTACATGCATTGGCAAATCCTCACTATAAAATAAGCAGCATTTTCTTGCCTTTGTCCGTTTTTTAAGAAACCGCCTAACCCTATTTCATCACCATCATGTAATAAATAAGAACTATCGTTGGGGATTTTTTTATTATTCACATATGTAAAGTTTGTTGCACTTAAATTAGTTAAGAAAAGTTCATTGTTAATAATTGTTAATTTTGCATGGGTTCTGCTCACATATGTTTTGCTGCTTAGGTGTTCGCTCATTTTCTGTTCACGCCCAATAGTGGTATCATTTGCAATTGTAAATGTAAAATCATCATTTACAGCAACTAATGCATATAGGGGTATTTGTTCACCGGATTTTGATTTTGCAATTGGAATAATATCGGAAATATCTTCGCCGCAATCAGTGCATTTTCGTGCAGAAGACGAGTTTTCGGTGCCGCAGTCACAAATTCTAACCATTTCCCTCTCGTTATTTGCAGCGTCGTTTATTTTTTCAGTTTGCTCATCTACAACCTTTACACTTGTTAAATCAGTTTCGCACCCAATACACTCCATAAGAGTTGGAAGATTGTGCTTTCCGCAAGAAGGACACACTTTATATTTTCCCATATAATCTCACCATTAACCTAACGTTGAAATAGATAAATCAATGGTGTCCAATTTATCGCATACATCACTTAAAGATGAATATAACCCCCTACCAGAAACACCTTCTAATTTACTGCAAATATCATCAATTGAATTAATCCCATTACCTCTAATGTCATCAAGTTTTCTATTCATTTCTTGCAGTTCCAATAAAATGCTTTGCATTACATCAATTAATTCATCCATAATCCTATTACTCCTTTATCATTTTGATTTGTTTGTTAGCTTGTTGCCTTACTCTTTTTTTATTAATAGTTTCCGTTTCGGCAGACATATTGTAATCCTGTGTATTTATAATCTGTGCATATTCAATGTTTGGGGGTAAAATAGATATTCTGTTTTTGCAAACAATGCCTCTTGCTTTCAACATTTTTTCAATTTTGGTAAAATCATCGCAAAAACTCATCATATCATCGCATAATTTACCGGTTTCACTTGCAGTAGGCATTCTGTCTGTGACATCTAATCCGCCAAGTTCCATTGTTATTTTCCCTTCAGAATCATATCTAATATTGACTGCTGTTCCTTCAGTAAATTTATATAATTCGTCGCTAAAGCGTTTACCACTTTTCTTGGTAACATCACGTCTCCCAATTAGATCATACCCCATTTCAATCATAACTTCATCAATAGCATCGGATATATACACTTCTTCTTTTTCTTTGTTAATTATATCTTCAAGGATTAGAATTTCTTGTTCCAAGCTTTTTATATTTTCAAGTGAAAATGTGTATTCATTTAAAGGCATTTCCGCCATTTCACATAATGATTGATATATAATATTTAGATCTTCAAACTTCTCGCCATAACTTCTATAATTTTGGACAAAGTTTTCGCATTTTTCAACTAAAGGTGTAATCGTCATGGCTTTAAAATTTTTAAGAAAATCGTTGTTTTCAATTTGCATAAGCGTTTCTTGTGCTCTACTAATCTCCGCAATATATTCTTTTGGTAAAAAAGTAATCAAACTTAAATCATTTAACACTTTTTCAGGCAATGATTTATTAAGTATAGAATCAGATATGACAGCCGATTCTTCAAAAATATCCACAAAAGAAGATGAAAATACTTTATCAACGCCTTTATTTATATCATCAAATAATACATTATTCAAATTCATGGCTTGTTGAGATAACTCGGAAAGCTTATTCTTAGCATCATACAAAACATTTTCCATATGTTTTCTTTTCTCTATTAACACTTCAAGATCAATATCCTTTAAAGTTTGAGAATTTTCGGCTATCACAACATTAATGGTTTCTACAATTGCTTGCGTTTGCTGTATGTACTCAGCACCCTCACCGGTACGTCTTTGTAGCTCTTCTATGTTTGATAGAGGTTCTTGCAAATCAGCTTTAACTTGCTTCATATTACTTATTAGTTTTTTTAATCTTGCATACTCTTCGTTGGTTTTTCTTTCACGCTCCACCTGCGCACGCAAAATACGCATTTGCTCGGCAGTTAGTGTGTATCTTGAAGTCTTAGGCCCGCTCATTTTTTCACCATCCTAATATCGTCATACAATATTTTTACACTGAAATTTGCAGGAACAATACCTTGCAAAATTAAGTATGTTCTAAGTTTCTTTAATCTATCATAAAGTAATAAATCACTTGTTGCTGTTCCATTAGCATATATTTGAATTGCTTGGTCATAATCAGAAATCCCTTTCAAAATTCGCTTTAGATAATTATTTCCGGATTCGCCTTCTTTTTGTGGCGAAACTTTTGCCTGTAAAGCCTTTCCCTGTGCCTTCTTTCTTTCACATAATCCATTTCGCTCCAGCCAAGAAGAAGAGATTCCAAATTTTATTAATTCATCTGCAATTGATTTTTGCGTTTGTTTTAGTTCTGTGTAGTTTTCATTCAATATCGTTGAGCAATTATCACAGCCCACAAATGATAATAGATTATTTATTGAATAAATGGGCTGTTCTTTTTCTAATTTGGCAAGAATCTCTTGGTACTGACTCAGCATTTCTACTACTTTTATTGACTCATTAATTTTTTTGATTATTTGAGCTTCTGCTTTAACTTTTTGTTCTATATCACCTCCAAATTTTTCTTTGAAATATATGTCAAAGATTGAGGCAATTTTATTACCTTTATATTCATAATATTTCTCTAATAGATTTAAGGTAATGATGTCACAAAGTTCATCGATATTTCTAGTTTTATTCAAATTCATTTTTTCACCTACTTCAATTAAATAAATTTTACCCGTCCACATCTCATCACATTAATATTGCTCTATCTCTCAAAACCATATAGATTTGCTCGAAGTTAAGATATAACTTGATGTTTCAGATCCGCTCATATTAAATTAAGCCTCCCTGTAATTTTCATATTTATCAATTTTATAATTATTTTCCCTAGCTTGTTTTATTGCGGCTGATCCCGGCTCACAATATATTGTTATGGAATTGGAACTTCCGAGGCCATAATTGCGCAACCCACTGCCTTTAAATTCTACAACGCTTTTTGGTATACATATGTGCTTTAAATCATAACAGTCCGAAAACGGACAAGCACCTATGGATCTTACGCCCTGCGGGATGTTAATATGTGTTATGTTAGTTGAAGCAAATGCATGACTTTCTATAATTTTTAAATTTTTAGAAAGGATTACTTTTCTTAAAAATTTACAGTCCTTGAATGCGCTACTCCCGATTACACTAACCTTATCCGGAATTTCTACTGAGCTAAGTCTGCTATTTTCAAATGCTTGCTCCCCGATATACTCGAGATTTGAAGGTAAAAGTATTTGAGTAATTCCACAATTGTGAAACGCCCACCTTTCAAATGTTTTTATACTGTCAGGTAATTTAATAGAAGTCGTTTCCTCACAATTTTCAAAACATTTTACCCCTATGCAAATTACAGGAACACCATTAATTTTTTTAGGCACAATAACAGATGGTTCGTTAAATCCTATGTATTTTTTTATTTTAATCTCATCCTCAATAACCTCATATTCGAAATAATCATCCCAGTTTTCTTTTCCTATCTCCTTATCAATTCGATCTTCCAAATCACTCAATTCATCATCTAAAGTTTCTGAACATTGTTTTGCCTCTTGATAAGTTTTTGGAATGCTCATCTTTGCCTCAGCACCAAAGATGTTAATCAGAATATTTTCATCTTCTGTTTGCAATCTGTCAACTAAACTGTCTGTTTTTTCTTCAGATAGATCAGTAACCAATTTTGATAATTTCTGCAATTTTTCTGTTTTTTCCAAGTAGTTATGTAATCGCTCTGATGTGCTATATTTCTTAATTACATTAAGCTGACATTCCAAGTTTTTAACTTGTTTCTCAAGATAGCTTAATCTATTTAAAATATCATTATTCATTTCCTGAAAATCCATTACTAAAACATCCCCTTTTTCACCTGTCTTCTTTTTTATTTACTTTATACTTTGATTTTCCATAATCCCTGCGCTTTATCAACTATGTATTCCATAGAAAACTACTTGGTGAAACAATAGATATATTTTTAATAGGTTTGAAGAAATTGTAATAATTACTTATAAATGCTTCACCTTTGTTAGTGTTTATCAAATTTTCATGCACTATTAACCTTCCCCCTATATTCCTGTTACCCCACTAAACTTTTTCTCCATTGTTCCAACTCATTTCTCTTGCCCAGAGCAATCAGCCAACACTCAAGCTGAACATCTAATTTATCATTGAAGTCAATCATTTTATGGCAGAAGTTTTGAAAACTCTCATAAGAATTATCTAAAAGTTCCTTCATATATTCAGCGAGCTCACCAACTGTTCTGAACTGTTTACCTTCAAAGTTAAATATTTTTTGACCTGACAGCATATATGCCATCATATAATACACTTTCTCTTTGTTATTTTTTATTTCAACTTTATACATGGTTTCAATGCTATCTACGGCATTTTTTAATCCTGTATTATCAGGCGCAATCATCTGCGCATACCCAGATAACAATTTTTCGTTTAAAATACTGTCATAATATTCATATTGTGACTTGTTGCCGCTCCACAGTTTTTCAAGTATATCCCTACCTAAGGCAGGTAAACTTTCAAAGCTTAATTCCTTCCAATAGAAAGCCTTAAGCGCTGGGGCTAACTTATACAACAGTTTCCAAAAGATAATATCATCCTTGCCACTCATTTTTTTTGCTTCATCCTCTGAGTCCATACAATATCCCGCAATTTGAGGATTAAAACCTTTAAAAAATCCGGACATTATCCCTCTAAATAATTCTTTTTTACCATCCTTCCAATTTTCAGCCAAGGCTTTGACCAAAGAAGGCACATCTGTATATCTTTTATCTTTAAATGTATATGGCGGCATAGTTGGGGCAGTAGAATTGCCCACACCTTCACCGGGAATAATTTGTTTTTTTCCATCACACCATTTTTTCACTTCTTCATATGTCCAACGTCTGTTTGGATTAGACCTATTTCGGCGATTAGTAATATCGTAATATGTAAGCGCATTAATGAAATCTGCAAGTTCTTCGGGCATATTCTTCGGAATAGGCATTCTCTGGACGGAAACATACTGTTCAATTTGTTCTTGATTCATATTTGCATAAGGTGTGTATCCGCAGAATAGCTCAAATAAAGTGACACCAAAAGAGTAATAATCCGACTCTTCTAAAAACAGATTTCTGAAGGTTTCAGGAGCGGAATATTCAGGTGTCATACCCGTTTTTGTTACCAAAACGGTATTACCGTCTTCTCTTACAGAGCTAACACCAAAATCAATTATAGCTACATTTTCCCCATTATCACAAAGCATAATGTTTGAAGGCTTTAAGTCTTTATGTATCATGCCTTTTTCGTGTAGTGCTTTTAACCCTTCGTTTACACTTGGAATAATACTGCTTTTCAATTCTTCAAACGAAAACTTTTTCCCTTGTAAACTTCCGTTTTTATAATAGGGAATTATTTCGAAGGGTAGTCCATAAATCTCGCCGGTTTCAAATATCTTTGCAACATAAGGTGACTTTATTTTTTTCAAAATATCTATTACTTCTGATTTGATTGCAACTTTTCTGCGATAAACCTTTGCGATATAAACTTCATTAGTATAATTACAAATATACAAATCCGCTTCACCGGTAACAACATCTAATTTACTTTCAATTTCATACTTTTCGCAGAGAAGTGTGCCTACGGAAAGTGTTGTAGTTTGTGCAACCGCTTGATTAATAACAGTGGCATTTTCACCGCCTAAATCGTTAATTGCATTTGCACTACTATTATTTATAGGGTTAATTTGCGTTCTGTTATCCATGCCACACTTCCTCCAAAACTTGTATTTTCTCATCTGTTATCCTGATTTTATTACTTTGCAACAGCATCCCGATTGCCTTATTCATAGCAGTTACAATTTTAGGTCCGGTTCTTTCAAAACCGAAAATTCTCGCTGTTTCAGTAATAATTTCCTTTTCCGAGATACCAAAGGCTGAATTTGCAATTACGATCATAGCTTTTGAGATTTCTGCTACAGAAATATATTCAATCGGTCTCGCCTCTTCGGTAATGATTTCACTTACACGCACTTTTACTTCATCCATATCTTTCATGTTAACAAATCCATCGTTAACAGTTAGCTTTGACGACAAAATGTTTTTCATAACATAGTCAACTTCTGCCCGCACCGGTGATGTCGCCTTTTCTCTGCCAAACAAACCTGCAACACGTCTGTAAAGCAAATCTATATGTATTGGTTGCTCAATTTCTATAATATATGACAACACCTCTGAAATCCGACGTTCATTGCTTGTGTTGCTATTTTGGGGTGCATCCCACCAATTTGAAATTATATAATTTTCAAATCCATATGGATTATTACATTTCCTTACAAATTGATTGTTTGTTTTAATTGCATTTATCGCTTCTATAGGAACTTCATAATTTGAACATTCATTTTTTACCGGAATTGCTAAACCAAACTGCTCTTCACAATCATTCAAAAACTTAATCAATTTATTTTCTTCTTCTGTTGGTTGCTTTACCCAGTCTGTTGACCAAATGCGATACATCGTCCAACCCATACTTTTCAAAACATCTGAACGAAGATGATCACGTTCTCTTGCAGTTCTTGCTTTGATATAGGAGTTTCCGTCACACTCTATTCCCGCTATATATATGCCATTATGCTTAGGATGCTCTACAACAATATCTATTTTATAATCAGAACATCCAACATTTTGTTTCACCACATATCCTTTGAACCTTAAAAATTTACAAATACTGTCGCACAATTTGTCTTGGTCATCATCAGCAGTTATATTCTTAGCTTCTGTAAGTGCTGCCGAACCTTTAACCGCAAACTCAATATAAGAACGGAGCATTCTTGCACCTTCGGTTTTTGCTCGAGATAAATCTATATCTGTCGGATCAATAGAGCCCACCACCTTAATATTCAGCTTTGCTCTTGTTACAGCTACATTGAGCCTTCGTTCTCCACCTTGCTTACCTAAAGGGCCAAAATTCATTAACATCTGCCCCTTCTTGTTCTTGGCATAGCAAATACTGAATATGATAGTATCTCTTTCGTCACCTTGAACATTTTCAAGATTTTTAACAAAGAACGCTTCTTCCCTATTTTCATCAAAAAACCATTCATAGTCGTGATTCCGTTCTCTGAATCTTAACAATTCAAATTCAATGGTAGATTGTTGTTTCTCGCTAAATGCAATAATACCCAAAGAGCGATTCGGATGCCTTTCTATATGTTCTTTAACTAACTCAACACATTTTTTCGCTTCGTTAATATTGCATCGTTCCTCGTAAATACCATTTAAAACCTTATAGTATTCAACTCCCATATCCACACATTTATCTTTACAGCTTGGAAATGTTATAAGCGAATTTTTATATATTTGGTTATTGGAAAATGCAATTAAATGCTCATGTTTACTCCTATAATGCCAAAGCAGTTCTCTGCTTGGCAGAACATATTCGGCTTCTTCTAAAATCGAATCATAGATTTCTTCCTCAACATCATCTTCATTGTCATAATCAAACTGTCCGTCCAAATTATTGGTATTTGAAGCAAAAAAGTTGGTCGGAGGCAGCTGCTTGCTGTCACCTGCAATAACAACCTGTTTGCCTCTGAAAATTGCGCCAATTGCATCTTGGGGAAATATCTGAGATGCTTCGTCGAAAATTACCATATCAAATTTATACGTTTGTGCCTCCAAAAAATACGATACAGATAATGGCGACATCATAAAGCAAGGCTTTATTTTTAATAACATATTAGGAATTGTCCTGAACAATTTTCTTATAGGCATAATACGTTTTTTCTTACCTAGCTCTCTTTGTAATACGCTCATTTCATCTTGAGCGTGCAAAAATCTGTCCTTGCTTGGCAAAGAATAAGTAAGTTTTTCTCTAATTCTCATACGGGCAATTTGCAACTGATGTTTGTCCATAGTACAAAAATCTGAGACTCTCCTATCTTGGACTCTGCCTTTAAAATTTGAAATGGCGGGTTTTTGTTCAATAATCGCATCCAACCATAACCTGTAAAAGCCTTTCTTGAAAGCATCTGTAATATCTTCAACCATATTGGCCTCTATTTTTTTGATATAGTCATTTAATCCATTTTCTAGACACTTGTTTTTACTTTCTTCATAATCAAGCCACATTTCAAGAAGATGCACATTACCGTGGCATATAACACATTTATTTAGCAAGACGGGTAAGCTTAAGGCGGACAAATCGGATTCAAATAAGGAATTATACCATTCAAAATCATTCTTTATTTCGTCTAGAATATCAGCAACGCAAGAGACTTGTGCATTAAGCTGGCTTTTATACAGTCTGTCGCAAGATATTTTTTCAAAAAATTCATTTGGCAACTCGTATTTATTTACTATATCCGATATTCTTTTCAATGTCATAAATACATCAATAATATAATCCCATTCGGTATTTTCGTTTTTATAAAAATCACCATAATTTTTTTTAAACAAATCACCATTGTCCATCAAAGCCTTTTCACTTTCTTGAACCGTAGCAGCCATTTGTAATTTTTCAAAACAATCTGCCGTTATGCTTTTGGATTGCAATAATTCAAGAATATTATTTCTATCTTTCGCTGTAGCTGAAGCCGCATCCATTGTTGATGTGAGTATACTACAAACATTATCAATGCCCATGTCAATACAATCCATATTTTCATATGCGCTATTGAAATTATTTATAAATTCCGAAATAATTTCAGGACTCATTTCCTCAATGATTTTGTTTATATTTATCTTAGCATTTTCAACGCCACTCATCAATAATTTTTTAAAATCCTTAGCATTCGAAAGTTCAGGACAAATAACGAGAATTTCCCGGATACAATTTAATCCAAAGGCGATATTACCCCAATTAGTATCGGTGCCTGTATATGCTTTCCCGTACAATTTATCAATTGTCGTTTTGCTGTTCTCAAGTATTTCTATCCTCTCATATAAATCTTGAAGTTTTAATAATAGTTCAATAATGTCTTTATCATTTATTTTAGCAAGAGGATTTTTATGATGTAGTAAAATTGCCTTTTTATCTTTGCGATATTCCTTTTTTAAGTACTTAAAAATATTGTTATACTCAGTTCTATAACGGTTTAAAATTTCATTGTAATTAATATTAAAAACATCATTGTCCCAATCTTGCAATATCACATTTCTATTACAATTAATTTTATTAGTGAGCTCCTTGTAATCATCCACATGTGAAAGTGCATCATCTATTAAATTCATGTCAAACCATTGTGGCATTGCAATAGGTTTTTTATCAAGCACCAGCAACAAATTGTAAATAGTGGAGATATTTGAAAATGCCAATGGCATAGACAACCCCAATAAATCCAAACTGTTTTTAACTGCGTTTTTAATTCTTTGGGTCGATTTATATAAACCATCTAAAATAGTATAAATATTATTAATATTATTAAGCACAACTTCTTGGGTTTCCAACTGCATTATATTACATGACTTTACTTCTTTAATATTCTCAGAGCAAATATCTATTAATCCTTGAATATCTATATTCCAAATATCATTTACAAAATATTGTTTAACATTATTTTTATCATTACAAATTTGAAGAAATTGACCTCTTACTTTTTTGGTCTCGCTAATTAACTGTTCTGTATCCATATTCGAAAACAATTCTCTTGGTATAATGGGAAAATCCACAATTATAAGCAGATCATTAACAAAACCTTCTAATCCTTTTATAGAATCAGGATAATCAATATTGCACTTTTTCTTAAAGCCATTCATTTCGTTTATTATTAAGCTGAGTTTGTGTATTAATGTATTGGTTCTATTATCTATATTTTGACGCAAATCATATGTAATTGATTTTATAACAATATCTACCCATGGATTATTGTTATATTTAAATCCATGCTTATTAATTGCTTCATGGTAGTTGCTGAGGTTATATACTATTTCATTAAGCTGTTCTCTCGTAATGCTTGTTATTCCATCAAAATTAAACTCAACATCACTTGCATTTTTCAATTCATCTAAAATTCCAAAAGCTTTATAACAACTAATTTCTAGTGGATTAACAATTGCGTGTAATTCTTTTGCATATTCATTTAGTAAATCGCGTTCTATTCTTAGTCTGTTCAACTCTTCAATTGCCTCATCCTTAACTCTTGTTTTTTTCTGTAAAAGAGTGTTTTGAATATCATCTAGTATTTCCTTTTTATTAGCTTTATGACTATGTAGTGCTAAACAAAATTCTCCTAAACCTAATTCTGTTAATTTGTTGTGAACAACCTGCAAGGCTGCCATTTTTTCGGACACAAACAGCACTTTCTTGCCATCTGCAAGAGCTTCAGCAATTATATTGGTAATAGTTTGACTTTTGCCAGTTCCCGGAGGTCCTTGCATAACGAAGCTTACGCCGTTCTTAGAGTATAGTATTGCATCCTGTTGACTTGAATCCGCACTAATAACCTGAAAACATTCTTTTGGCAATATCGTATCATGATTATATCTGACTAATTCTTTGGGAATATGGTTAATCTCCTTTGCATCGCCCAATAATGCTTTAATAACAGGATTTTGCATCATGTTTTCCAAATTATTTTCTAGATCTTTATACATGTTGATTTTAAGAAAAGATAATAGTCCAAGGCTGGTTTCTCGAATAACTTTCCAACCATTCCCACAAACAATTTTCTCCATATTCTGCATAAACTCCTCCAAATTTGGGTTGTCACTATCCAAATGAGGTAAAGTTATTCCGTATTCGGCTTCAAATAAATGGTTTAATGTAGGATTAATTACAATGTCGTCATCATATCTAACAAGCTTATATGGAGCATTCAGTGAATCTGCGACAATAGAAACAGGTACTAAAATCAGAGGCGATTTTATCCAACCTGAACTTGCACTACCTTTTTCTTTCCATTGTATAAACCCAAATGATAAGTATAGAATATTGATTCCTTGTTCTTCTAATGCCAGTTTTGACTTACTCCTCAAATTTTTCAGGGTCTTTTGCCTTTCATTAATAGGTAAAAAAGTCTTAATGTCGCCAAGAAAAACAGAAATAGGGCATGATAACCCACCCAATAATTGCAGAACAGAGTATGTTCTAACATCTGAATCCTTATCAACCGGATATTGAAATATCAGTTCTATTTCGTTAGTGACTATATTATTAAACAAATCACTAAACTCAGGCTCAATTATTTGAAGTGTGGCTCTAGTTGTTTCACGATAGTTAATCATTTTATTTCTTTTACCTAAATCCAATAATTGATTTTTCCAATATTCTATCTTTTTAGATGTTGTTTCAGGCATAGCAGTTACCTCTATTATAATTTTATAGTCTGGGACAAAACTATTCCATACTGTTGCACTTGAACATAGCATTTTAAAATTAATGCTTTGGGTTACGATTTGTAAATTAGTCTATAGCGACAACAGGTAGGTGCCTACTATTGAAAATCGTCTGCCAGAATTGCCATTCTTAAGATTAATTCTAAATCCGCCACAAAAACTTATAATGTGTCATTTCCATTATTATACTACAAATTCATTAAAAATACAATATATAATTATTATTTGTTAAAGTTATTTATATAAAAAAACTTTTTGCATTACAAAAAGGACTTTTTTTTATTCATATAAGCCAAAATCAATATATGCATGACTTATATATAAGGAATGAATAGTGTTAACTACCTATGGCGAATACCCCTATTTAATCAGCACACAGGCAAGAATCGAAAATATCGTTCTCCATGTCTATAAAAAACAGTGGGAGGACAATGGCAACGGCGATGGAATCGTCACCTATAAAAAATAAGAATCTGACAGCAAAAGTGTTGTAGACAAGTCCGTCATTGAGATTAAAAGCAGCAAGATGAACGACCTGAAAGATACGATGCAAGAATAAAAACGTGCTGCATCCAAAACAGATGCCCAAATTTTCACTTCATATGATGGGAGCACAACCAATTTAAACTAAGGAACCGCTGATTTAATCGATAAAATCATTTACATTAAGCCCCATATATGATATAATATAGATATAATAAATTATGGGGGATGTATATATGAAGCAGCAAACATTCAGCGATATAGAATATGGCGGG
>Ga0209373_10003149_pt1 | contig 15599 bp, 10 predicted proteins | sample Higcelweek5metaG_FD_187173 | JGI IMG/M metagenome (GOLD analysis project Ga0209373, IMG submission 187173) | Freshwater pond sediment microbial communities from the University of Edinburgh, under environmental carbon perturbations - High... | ecosystem: Environmental > Aquatic > Freshwater >...
TATCCGATGCGAGATATACGTTTGCCATACCGCCGCTGCCAATCATGCGTACGATCCTGTACCGGCCGCCCAGGACCATGCCTTCCGGTCCCTGATTCGAAATACTCATACTTTCTCCTTGTTCTTTTCACGGTCGCAATGTATCAGGATTACCGTAACGTTATCTTTTCCGCCGGCATTGTTTGCAGCATCGATGAGATTTTTCGCGCATATATCGAGATCCTTATGCCTTCTTAAGATCGCCCGGATCTCATCTTCCTCCACATAGCCGTAGAGGCCGTCCGAACACATTAGAATAAGGTCTCCTTCGGATATGTCAAACGAATACGTGTCGGGAGACATATACTCGTTGACGCCGAGCGACTTGAGAAGAATATGGCGTTTGGGGTGTGTAAGCGCTTCTTCCTCGGTAATCGAACCCGAGTCGATCAGTTCCTGAACGAGCGTATGGTCGACCGTAAGCCGATCGAGACCGGATCCGTGAAGCAGATACACGCGACAGTCCCCGATATGAGATATGTATAAGCGCCAGTCGCGAAAAACGGCAACGGTAAGCGTTGTGCCCATTCCCTGATACTCTTTGTCGTCAAGACTTTCGAGATAGACCTTTACGTTTGTTTTTTCTATCAGCAAATGAAGGACGTCTTCAAGATCTTTTTTTGTTTTAACGGCTTCAAGCTCGCGCGGAAGCGATGACAAAACGTATTGAACGGCGGTCCGGCTCGCGAGCTCACCCACCGCATGTCCTCCCATACCGTCCGCTATTACAAAAACGGAATCGTCACCGACGCTCATGACGGCGTGGAAATCTTCATTGTTGCCTCTCACAAGGCCTTTATCCGTTGCGCTTGTATATCTCATAGCTCTCTAGTTTCCTCAATTCCCCTTCGAAGCTGACCGCAGGCCGCCATAATATCGGAACCCATCTCCCGCCTTAGTGTAACGGTCATGCCGAGCTGTTCGAGAGTCTCAAAAAAAGTCCTGACATGATCCGCGGTACTTCTCTTATAGGGACTTCCCGAAAACTCGTTGGCAGCGATCAGATTGATATGGCAATGAATTCCCCTGAGCCTCACCGCAAGCTCTTTGGCATCCTTCACGGAATCATTTATACCGTTAAAAAGAGAATACTCAAAGGTGATTCTCCTCCCGGTTCCGACCGTATACCGGCGGCATGCATCCAGAAGTTCCTCCAAATCATAGCGGTTCGCCACAGGCATCATACTGCGCCGCAGTACATCGTTTGGGGCATGCAGCGACACAGAGAGATTTACCTGTAGATTGGCATACATGAATTCTAACATTTGAGGAACCAGTCCGCAAGTTGACACGGTTATATGCCGCGCCCCCAGATTCAAGCCTTTGGGATCGTTTGCAAGCATTATAAAACCCATTAGGTTGTCATAATTATCGAAGGGCTCGCCGATCCCCATAACGACGACGCTGTGAATTCTCTCGCCGATTCTGTCCTGAATAACGGTAATCTGCCCAAGCATCTCTCCGGCGGTCAGACTCCGTCCGAATCCGGCATGGGCTGAGGCGCAGAAGGCGCAGCCCATCTTACATCCGGCCTGCGAGGAGATACAGACGGAATAGCCTGTCCTGTACTTCATCAGAACCGTCTCGATGATATGACCGTCATGGAGACGGAATATGAATTTCTTAGTGCCGTCGATGGTTGACTTGAGTTCATTTTCGACTTGAAGGCCTGTGACAATGAAATCCTGAAGGAGCGCTTCGCGGATCGGATTCGGTATATTCTGCATGCGCGAAGTATCTTCGACGCCCTTTGAAAACCATTGGTAAATCTGTGCGGCCCGATACGCGGGATAGCCCCTTTCCCTGACCCAGGTCTCCCAATCGGTAAGATTCAAATCAAACGCAAGACGTTTTTCCATTATTCTTTTCTCCTGAAACGCGCAATGTAGAAGCCGTCGCAGCCGTCTTCGTCCGGTAAAAGTTTAAGCCGGCCGCGTTTGGCGTCCATAAGATGTCCGCTTGTCTGTAGAGAGGCCTTAAGCGGAAGGATATCGTCAAACGGATATTCTTCAAATTCCCCGTGACTCATAAGGAAGGCATCCGCCTGCCCGTCGTTCTCGTGCGGGTTAATCGTACAGGTGCTGTATATAAGCGTTCCGCCCGGGCACACAAAACAGGAGGCCTGATCGAGTATCGTCTCCTGGACTTTCAGAAGGTCGTTCATCCGCTCGTATGTCATCGTATGTCTTATATCAGGTTTTCTCAGGAGAAGACCAAGACCGCTGCACGGCACATCTGCAAGAACGGCATTGTAGTATCCTTTGTATCCGGCAAGTTCTTCGGAGAGATCCGTCGCATCGGCGAGGGCCGTGTCAATACAGGTAAGACCGAGACGAGCCTGATTCTCCTCAACCATTTGAAGTCTTGACTCATTGATATCGAGCGCCAGAATACGTCCTTTGTCCCGCATTTTCTCGGCAATATGGCAGGTTTTGCCGCCGGGAGCCGAACAGACATCCAGAACTTTCCAGCCCCCTTCGGGATCCATCAAAATCGCGGCCAGCATGGCCGCCTCGTCCTGAATCATAAAAAGACCTTCCCGAAAAGAGTCGAGTTCATACAAGGCGTGTCCGTTCAGCGAAAGGATGAGCGCGTCGTCCGACAATCGGCCTTCCGATGTGTCAACCCCTTCCCCGTTAAGGCGGCGCACCAGGTCTTCCCTCGTTATGCGAAAAGTATTGACCCGCGCCGTGACAACCGGATCCTTCAGGTAGGCTTCGGCGATGGAAGCGGCTCTGTTCTCGCCGTACCATTTGATCAGACACCCGGAAAGCTCGCGGTTCAAAGAATATTTGACGTCGAAACGCTCCTTCTCCGGATCAATGATTCCGGCTTCGATATCCGCGGAAATCGATCGCAATACGGCATTTACGAGACGGACACCGCCCTCGTTCGTGTACAATTTTGCGAGTTTGACCGTCTCGTTGACAGCCGCAAAGGGCGGCACCGAATGCGAGTAAAGCAATTGCCATAAACCCATTCGAAGCAGCTGATGCACAGATGGGTCGAGTGTCTCGTATTTCTTCTTAAGATTCTTCTTGAGATAATAATCCAGTGTATGAAGACGCGTGATCGTCCCGTAAAACAGAGCGGTCAAAAAGCTTTTCTCTTCCTGTGTCAATTTTACGGACTTAAGCGAATTCTGCAGAACAATATTGGAATATGCTCCCTTTTCCAGAACTTCGGAAAGCATGTGATACACGAGATTTCTGGACTTGTCTGCCTTCCCGCTCATCTTGACTCCCCTCCGAATCGCTCGCCGATCCGGTAGTTATGTGCGCAGTCGCATGCTTCCATGCTCCTGCCGGATTCCGGCTGAATGCGCAGGAGTGTAAGACAACCCGAGCCGCAGGCGACGGTTATACCGGACTTTGCAGTGGAAAGAACCGATCCGGGAACCGGCTCGCCGCATTTGTCACGATAGCCATCGATCAACGCGGCGGCATTCTCCGGAAGCGAGGAACGGTATATTTTGAGTCGGCTTCCGCCAAGAAATGTATACGCACCCGGCCATGTGCTGAGCGCACGAATCCGGTTATGTATCTCAAGAGAACTCTTGTTCCAGTCAATTTGTCCCTGTTCTTTCCGAATCGGCGGCGACATAACGGCAAGGCTGTCGTCCTGCTTAACCGGCTTGATCCGGCCGTCGAGATATAGAGGAAGCGTATCGGCCAGGAGTTCCGCGCCGAGAGACGCCAAAACATCCATAAGCTCATGCGTATGCATATCCGGCCCGATCGGGACTTCTTTCTGCGCAAGAAGGTCACCCGTGTCCATGCCTGCATCCATATTCATAATCGTAACGCCGGTTACCTTATCTCCATTCAGAATAGACCACTGAACGGGAGCCGCGCCCCTGTATTTCGGGAGCAGCGAAGCGTGAACGTTGATACAGCCTCGAACGGGCACCGACAGCACACTCTGCGGGAGAATTTTCCCGTAGGCCGCGGTAATAATCAGATCCGGACGCAAAGAAACGGTCAAATCGAGAAATTCCTCTGTGCGAAGACTTGCCGGCTGATAGACCGGAATACTCCTTGAAAGGGCAAAAACTTTCGCCGGAGGCGGCGTCGGCGTCATGTGCCGGCCCGTCGGTTTATCCGGCTGCGTGACACAGGCTGCGATCTGATAATCCGTGCGGCACAGTCTCTCGAGGACCGCTGCCGCAAATTCGGGGGTCCCCATAAAAATAATTCGTTCGTTCAATTGGACTCCAGCGCCCCTTTCACCTTATCGATGAACAGAATACCGTCTAAGTGATCGTACTCGTGACAGATACAGACAGCCAGAAAATCCGCAGCCTTCAGCTCGAACGGATTGCCGTTCCGATCAAGAGCACGGATCGTAAGCTCCTCGGGGCGTTCGACATCGCCCGACTTGCCGGGAACGGAAAGACATCCCTCCGACGAAATGACAGAACCCTTCATATCCGAAATGACCGGATTGATAAACTCATGAAGTCCCGATCCGTCGCCGACGTCGCAGATAAAAATCCTCTTGAGGTTGCCGACCTGTACGGCCGCCAGCCCGACACCGCGGTGTTCGAAATACATGGTGTCCGCCATGTCGTCCAGAAGTGTCCTTATTTTATCGTCTACCGCCGAAACTTCGCGGGATACTTTCCTCAGGATCGGATCTCCGACGGTTACAATTTCTCTTAATGCCATAATCTAAATTCATCCCCTCATTCATGCAGTGTTTGTATCTATTCTACCATAAAGGATCGATGTCCATATATAGCAGAAACCCTTCCGAAAAGAACCTTTTTTCGATTTCGAGGAACAGATGGGAAAGCTGCGATTTCCGGTCCGCCTTAATGTTGATGCGATACCGGTAGCGGTCGCGCAACCGGTAGATAGCCGCCGGCGAAGGCCCGAAAAGCTCGATGCATCCGGAATCTCCGCGCTCGCTTTGAAGCCGGACAAGCTCCTTCATAATCTCGTCCGCCTGTCTCTTTGCCGTCATCTCGTCGGCGTGCGACAGTATGATGCTTCCGAGCGCGCGGAAAGGCGGATATCCGAGTCTTCTTCGATATTCGATTTCGTTCCCGAAAAACATTTCGTAGTCCTGGGCGGCAGCGCACTTTAAAACATCGTCGTCCGGCTGATATGTCTGAATAAAGACACGCCCGGCCTTTTCTCCGCGTCCCGCACGTCCCGATGCCTGTGTGATGAGCTGGAAGGATCGTTCTCCTGCGCGAAAATCGGATGCCCGGAGAAGGAGATCCGCGGAAACAATTCCGACAACCGTTACATTCGGAAAATCATGTCCCTTGGCAATCATCTGGGTTCCGACAAGGACTTCTGCCTTCTTTTCGCGAAAAGCTTGAAGAAGCTTCGCATGTGCGTCTCTTCCGACCGTCGTATCCTGATCCATACGGATAACGTTCCGCCCCGGAAATTCCTTCCGGACCATTTCCTCAAGCTGCTGGGTACCCAATCCGAATTTGCCGCGCACGGTGCTTCCGCAGGACGGGCAGGCATCGGTAATTTTCTGGATGAGCCCGCAATAATGGCAGATCAGCACCGGCCTTACCGATGATTTGGGCGTATGCAGTGTCATGGCGACTGAACAATGCGGACAAAGAGCAACCGCGCCGCATGACCTGCATAGGACAAGGCTCGAATAGCCGCGTTTGTTAAGAAACAGGATAACCTGCTCCTCCCTCGAAAACGCTTCTTCCATTGCAGTCTTCAGGGCCCGGCTGAAGATCGACCGGTTGCCGTTCGTAAGCTCTTTTCGCATATCGATGATTTTGGTCACAGGAAGCTCGGCATCCCCAACGCGTTCGGGAAGCGTGAGCATCTTTGTATAACCCTTCCTCGCGGAAAAATAAGTCTCCACAGACGGCGTAGCCGAACCCATTACCAGTACGGCCCCCGATTCTTTTGCTCTCATTCGGGCGATGTCCCGTGCATGGTATCTCGGATGCGTCTCCGACTTGTAAGACGAATCCTGTTCCTCGTCAAGAAGGATCAGCTTAAGGCGCCGGATCGGCGCAAAAACCGCCGATCTTGCCCCCACAATAATTCTCGCCTCACCCTTGCGGATCATATTCCACTGGTCATACCGTTCTTTCGGAGTAAGACGCGAGTGAAGAACCGCAACCTGTCCCGGGAAACGTCCGGTGATCCATAGAATCATCTGCGGTGTCAGCGAGATCTCGGGAACCAGAAACAAAACGCTGTCGCCCCGCAGAAGAACGGCCTGTGCGCACTGCAGATATACTTCGGTCTTCCCGCTTCCCGTAATACCGTAGAGAAGAAATTCGCTTCTTCCCCTTGCCTCGAGAATTTCACGGATCGCCGCTTCCTGTGCTTCAGAAGGAGGAAAAGGCTCTGTCTTTTCCTCCGCATCCGTTACCGGAAGAGGTTCCTCCGCCGCGACGGTACGGTTTTCGATTCCGATCAGGCCCTTTTTTCGAAGAGTATCGATCGGAGACCTTGATATTGAGAGAACATTCATGAGCTCGCTCACAGGCACTTCGCCGCTCTCGAGGAGAATTTCAAGAATTCGCGCCTGAGGCAGACTGTCCGGTTCGCCCTCTGCCAGCAGCGATTTTGCGGTTTCCGGATCCGTAAGAAACGCCGTTTTCAGGCTTTTCTCATTTCGGGATGTAACCGACGCAGGTACCATAAGGCGAATGGCGTCGCCGTATGTGCAGCCGAACCTTGAACGGATATTCGGCAGTATCGCGATCTGGTCCTGAAAAAGAACCGGCATTTCGTCGACGATGCGTGTAATGTTCTTCAGCTCATACTTTGTCTCCCGGTCCGGATAAATATCGGTGACAAGCGCCGTTTGAGAACGGTTCCCCCCCCCGAACGGCACATCGACAAACTGACCGACTTGAAGAGCCGCAGCAAGTTCCGGAGGAACCCGGTAATCATATGACTGATCGGTAGTAAGAACGGAATCGCGCAAAACGACAGATGCCTGCATGCCGGCATTTCTCCTTAAGATTACTTTTTATTATTATAGTCTTTTCACATCAGTGAAAAAAGGTCAATCTGCGCGGATTCGGGCAGGTGTGCAATGCATCCGGAGGATACGAGCTTAGAGAGCGCCGTTGGTCCGATGCCGGATCTTCGCAGAAGATCATCCTGCGTCTTGAAGGGTCCGTCGGATCTCGCGGCACAGATCGCCTGCGCCATAGCGTCGCTGATCGTCGGAATTGCGTTGAGCGGCGGTAGAATGACTCCTTTTACGGTCTTTTTGAACTTCACTGCATCCGATTCCATAATATCGTACGGCAGAAATTCGATTCCGCGCGCATACATCTCCTCGACGAGCTCGCACAGATAGTACTGGGATTTCTCATTCGGCTTGCGCATTATGAAATCCTGATACAGTTCCTTGCGGCGTGCCTTGACCTTGTCGAGCCCGTGACACATATAATCGCCGTCGAATTCATCTGCCCGTATCGTAAAATAGGCGCAGTAATACTCTTCCGGATAGTAGACCTTAAACCACGCAATACGGAGGGAAGAAATCGAGTACGCAGCGGCGTGCGCCTTAGGGAACATGTACTTGATCTTTTTACAGGAATCAATGTACCATTCCGGCACTTTATTCTCTCTCATCAACGCTTCCTGTTCAGGCGTCAGGCCCTTGCCCTTTCGAACTTTTTCCATAATATCGAAAGAAGCTTTATTGGGAAGTCCCCAGTAGATCAGCTGCGTCATTATGCCGTCGCGGCATCCGATAACGGTCGTCAGAGTACAGGTCTTATTCTGAATCAGATCCTGCGCGTTGCCTTTCCAGACGTCGGTTCCGTGAGACAGGCCCATCAGCTGGACAAGATCGTAAAAACAGGACGGTCTCGTCTCTCGGATCATATCGCGCGCCATAAACGTACCCATTTCCGACAGTCCGAGCGTCGCACACTTGGATTCGGACTTTTCGTCCGGTATACCCAGAGCCTTTGTCGACACGAATAGCGACATGACTTTCTCGTCCGGAATCGGAATATCCCTGCAGTCAACCCCGGTCAGATCGCCGAGCATGCGAAGCATGGTCGGATCAAGATGGCCCAGAATATCGAGTTTTAAGATTGTGTCATGCATGGCATGGAAATCAAAATGCGTCGTCGTGATTCCGCAGTCCGTCTTGTTGGCCGGATGCTGAACGGGCGTGAATTCATAGACGTCCATCTCTTTGGGAACGACGACGATACCTCCCGGATGCTGACCGGTCGTACGCTTAACGCCGATCAGTCCGAGCGAACGTCTTCTCATCTCGGCTTTGCTTAAGATGATACCCTCCTGCTCCTGCAGCTTCCGGATCACGCCGATTGCATTCTTATCCGCAAACGCACCGATGGTTCCGGCTCGGAACGTGTGGCTCTCGCCGAAAAGTTCTTCGACGTATTTATGCGCCTTTGACTGATACTCGCCGGAGAAATTCAAGTCGATATCCGGCTGTTTGTCTCCGTAGAAGCCAAGGAACGTCTCAAACGGAATGTCCTGACCCTCACGGCGCATCGGCGTATTGCATTTAGGGCAGTTCATAGGAGGAAGGTCATAACCTGACCCGTATTTACCGGACGAGTCGAATTCCGAATAGCGGCATGACGGACATACATAATGCGGTTCGAGAGGATTGACCTCCGAAATTCCGCAGAACGTCGCTACGAGCGAAGATCCGACAGATCCTCTCGAACCGACAATATAGCCGTCGTCGTTGGATTTTTTCACGAGCTTATATGCGATATAGTACATAATTGCAAAACCGTGGCCGATAATCGAGTCAAGCTCCTTATCGACGCGCGCTTTGACGACGGGCGAAATCTCGCCTTCGTATTCGTAGAGCCGTTTCGCCGAGTCCCAGGTAAGTTTTCGTATCTCATCGGCTGCGATATCAATAATCGGCGGATATGTGCCGTCCGGAAAAGCCTTAAGCCCCGCCTCAATGCGGTCCGCCACAGCGTTCGTATTCGTTACGACTGTCTCAAAAGCCTTATCCTCTCCGAGATAGGCAAACTCTTCGAGCATTTCGTCGGTTGTTCGAAAATAGAGATCGCTCTGGAATTCCGCGTCTTTGTAACCCATATCCATGAGCATATATTTCCGGTATTCGCCGTCTTTTTTCTCGAGAAAGTGTGCGTCCGTCGTCGCGCAGACCGGAACTTCAAGATGCTCGCCGAGTATAACGATCAGACGGTTCAGGTTCATCAGGTCTTCCCTGTTCTTCATGCCGCTCTCGGGATTTCTTAAGTAGAACTCATTATTGCAGATCGGCTGTATCTCGAGATAATCGTAGAAGCGCGCCATTCGGATAAATGCACGGTCTTCGAGCATGGCTGCTTTGGCCTTCTCCATATCATTTCCGTTATCGCGGTAAAACGCCAGTATTTTTGAAAAGATCTCGCCGCGTTCGCAGGCGCTGCCGATAATCAGGCCGGCATTAAAATAAGCCAGTTCGGATTTCGGAATACGCGGACGCATATTGTAGTACTCCGTATGTGATTCGGAAACAAGCCTGTACATGTGATACAGTCCCAAGGCATTCTGTGACAAGAGAATAATATGGAACACCTTATGCTTGCGCGACATATACTCCTCACGCGACAGGTGGCCTGCCTTCGCGTTCAACTCGGAGGGCTTCGTTATATCGAAGCTGCGAAGTGTCCGGGAAAGGATATATCCCGAGGTAATCGCGTCGGCCGCCGCACGGTGCGCATTCGGGTTCTCAATTCCCAAATACTCCGCGACGGTCGCGAGCTTCGCGTTCTTAAGGTCCGGATAGAAAGCTCTCGCAAGATTAACCGTATCGATTGTCATCGGGTTAAACTTCACGCGGTAGTCCAAATGCTTCTCAATGTCGACCGAAAAACCGGCGGCCCTCAGAAACGAGAGATCAAACAGGGCATTATGCGCGCAGATCGGCAGCTCCCCTAAATAGTCGGCAAAAAGTCGGGCGGCATGAAACGGATCGGGTGCGTCCGTAACGTCTTCTTCTCTTATTCCGGTAAGCTCCGTGATATTAGCCGGAATCTCACAGCCCGGATTCACAAAGGTATGAAAACGGTCCGTCGGTACATACACGCCGTTTTCGTCGGCCGCAAAGCGAACCGCACCGATCTCCAGAAGAGAATCTTTGGCACAGTCAAGTCCCGTAGTCTCGACATCCACCGCGACAAAGCCGCGCGAAAAGTCTTCTTCACCGCGTAAATGATAAACGACACAGGGGCCATCGTCGACAAGATAGCCCTCCATACCTAAAATGACCTTGAAATTCCGGTCCGGTTTCTTCTTTTTTGTCGCTTTGAAAAATTCGGCTGCTTCCGGAAATCCCTGAACAACGCCATGATCGGTTATGGCACACGCGGGGTGCCCCATTCTTTCCGCTTCTTTGAAAAGTTTATCAACATCGATGATCGCATCCTTGTCGCTCATTTTGCTGTGGCAGTGAAGCTCGACGCGCTTGCAGGCGGCAAGGTCCTGACGTTTGGGAGGAGCTTTGGCTTCGATCTCACCTTCTACCGAGGCCTGAAGATCGTGCGTGTATTTGTCGTCGTACGATATATTGGCCTGAAAGCGGGCATAACCGCCTTCCTCAAATCGTTCCTCGAAATCATCCGCATCCTTTGGTTTCATAAAACAAAGACAAGCGACACTGGAAGTATTGTCCGTTACGTAGAAATTGACGCGGACCTTGTTGCCGGCCCTGGTCAGATTACACTCGTCAATCTCGACCTCGCCTTCAAACAGAACGAGCCCGGTATCTCTCGTAAATTCGCCGATCTTTACGAGCGGCAAAGTGGGGTTCACTTTGCCCCAGACAATCCCTTCCGCCCTGACAGGACGCGTAAAATTCGTTTTATTATCTTTTGCGGTAATCATCGACTTGTATTCCCATGATTCCGTATTAACAGGGGGAGGTTCGGGCAGATTCGTATCTGCGGGCGGCGGATCACCGAAGCTTTGACCGGGTGCCGGCGGTACCGCACCGGAAGTATTCTTTTTGGCTTTACTATTTCCGTGTGCATCCCCATGTGCCTTAAATGCGGTCCTTGCATTCGGATTCTTCGATTGAGCGGGAGACGGTTCGGCTGATTGGAACATGGAAGACTTAAGGAGCGCTTCGGTCGTTTCTTTCTTAAGTGCCTCCTCGTGTATCCTGATATAATTCTTCTGCTTCGTATTCCCGGCCGTACGGCTGTAGATCCAGACAAACGGGCATGAAACTTCCAGAAACTTCTCCGTAAAGTTGGAGAAGCGTAAAGCAAATTCATTTTCGAGCGTCTGGTCAAGCGAATCGTCGAGATGCCCGGCAAGTTCGAGATCACGTTCTTCGAAATTCGCATAATTGATCAACGTAGCAAAGAGCGGATTCTCTCGCTTAAGCGCCGATACAATCCAGGGAACAAGCGTAAATATCATCGCAGGTCGGGAGGAATTGTCCTTCGGGAACCCGCTTAAAAACAAACGGACATGCGTAATACGAAGCTCGGTCCGGATACCGTCTTCAAGATCAATCAGCAGGGTACCGTCGGGGATATTCCCAAGAATATCCAGTCTCAATTCTATACCGCTCGCGTCCTCGCACATACGTATACCCGTAATGGCGGCTTGCAGCGCTTCGGCCGTCTCGATCAGCCTGTCATTGCGTGAAAAGGACATGATAAAATCTTTCAGAAATACCATTTTTATCCGTTTATCTCCTGTCGTTTCTCTAAAAGCTGTGCCTCACCCATCGCGCGGATCTCCTCTAAAAGTTCCTGAACGGCAGATTCGGCGGGTATTTTCCGGACTGCGGTGCCCTTCTTGAAAAGCAGAAATTCATTCTTTCCGCCCGCTATACCGATATCCGATTCCTTTGCTTCGCCGGGGCCGTTTACGACGCAGCCCATAACGGCAACTTTCAGATCATACGGCATATCACGGACTTCCTTCTCGATAATCTCGGCGAGCTCGATCAGCGGTACCTGCGTACGGCCGCAGGTCGGGCAAGAGATTAAACGGACGCCGTGTGTTCGAAGACTCAACGCTTTTAGGATACCGTATGCGGCGTACACCTCTTCGACCGGATCGCTCGTAAGCGATACACGGATCGTATCGCCGATGCCTTCGGCCAGGAGGGTTCCGATACCGACCGATGAGCGTATGATGCCGTCCCTTAATGTTCCGGCTTCCGTGACGCCGACATGAAGAGGATACGGCGTTTTTGAAGCAAGAAGTCTGTAGCTCTCAATGGTAAGAAGCGGATCCGACGACTTTATGCTGACAACGATATCACGAAAGCCGACCCTTTCGAGGGATTCTATGGCGCCAAGCGCGCTCATCGCCATAGACTCACGGTTCACTCCGCCATATTTTTCGAGCATCTCAAAAGATATCGATCCGGAATTGACGCCGACGCGGATCGGTATCCCATGATGCTTCGCAGCATACGCGACTTCGGCAATCCTGTCTTCGCCGCCTAAGTTACCGGGGTTGATGCGGATCTTCGCAGCTCCGTTCTCGATGGCCAGAAGCGCGAGCCGGTAATCAAAGTGTATATCGGCGACGACGGGAATCGGTGAATTCCTGACGATTTCCGAAAGGGCCAGAGCGGCTTCGCGATCCGGAATTGCGACGCGCGTTAATTCACAGCCGGCTTCGGCCAGGCGTTTAATCTGCGCAACGGTGGCCGCTGCGTCACGCGTATCCGTATTGTTCATCGACTGTACGACGACCGGCGCGTCTCCGCCGATCACAATACTGCCCACTCTAACTTTATTTGTTACGTGTCTTTTCATATATTTACCCCACCAGCCTTGTAATATCCGAATAGAGCGCCAAAATGACCAGCATAATAAGTACGGCAAATCCGATCACATTGATGACGCGTTCGGTTTTCAGCGAAATCTTGCGTCCCCGTATCAGCTCAACCATTACCATAACAATCGAGTTGCCGTCGAGGCCCGGAAGCGGAAGCATGTTGGAGAAGGCAAGGCCAACCGAAATAAAACCTGCCATAGTACCCAGATAATTGAGCTTGACTTGATCGGTAGCCTGAGGCGCATCCACAACAGCCGACACGACGGATGCAATTCCAACCGGTCCGGCAACAACATCGGTAACTTTTACTTCTCCTTGGACCATATCCTTAAGGATCTCAATCGTCATGTTAACGACGGAGACCGAATACAGAACGGATTCTTTAATCAAATCTCCAAAACCGCTTCCATTTGTAGGCGTAATTCCGCGGTCATTTGCCCTCTTCTGAATATCCGCTTTCATCGTGATGTCCATTGATTTTCCGTCACGAATCACGGTAAGAGTTATCGTCTTGGCATCCTTGTCACGGATCGACGCATACTTGGAATCCTGAACCGAAATACCATTTAGAGCCATAACAATATCACCTTTTTGAAGCAGCGGATTTCCGCCGTTCTGATCCTTGCTGACTTCTACGACGACCATTCCGCCTTCCTTGGAAAATTCGCCTTCTACAATAATACCGATTCGGTAATAATATGAGTACTCAGGATTTAAGGTAACCTGATATACTTTCCCCGTTTGTGCTGATTTAAGCGACATTACCATAGGATCATCAACAGAAGTTGTTGAATTGATATAGTTCAAATCCAGATCCGTAAATACCCGCTGTCCGTTAATTCCTGTAATCTCGTCTCCCGCCTTCGCTTCAGTGGATGACAAAAGCGTTCCTGCAGGGATAATCCCGAGTTTGGTCGACCCGAATCCATAATAAGAAAACACGAGCGCGAAAATCAGAATTCCGAGAAGAAAGTTGACAACCGGCCCCGCAATCGAAACAAGAAGCCGCTTCCACCGGGCCTGATTGATCAGTGAATCCGGATTCAACAGTCCGTTATCGTCTTCCTCCATGCCGGCGAAACGCACATACGCGCCGAACGGAATCAGGCGGATATGGTATTCGACGCCTTTTCTTTTCCATGAAAAAAGCGACGGTCCGATAAAGACGGACAGCTCTTCAACCTTAATCCCGAGCATTCTCGCGACTATGAAGTGACCTATTTCATGTGCTGCGGCCAGAAGACCAAGGCCCAGCACGGCGATAACAATTCCAAGTACCGACATATCACACATCCGATCCGGCTCTGTTCAATTACAGATGCCGCCTATCATTCTACCGTATTTACGTCGAATTGATTCACGTGAATCGAAAATTACAGTAAACGAAATGAAACGCCGGTTTTTCCGGCTGTACGACGGATTCCTTGCATACTTTATGTTCGCGCGCCGAATCCGCATGCCGCGCGGTCATTCTCGAACGGTATCAGAAGATTTTCCGTACGAATTCTCTGGCCCACCGGTCCATTTCCGTCACGCCTTCAATGTCAAAGGACCTTACAACACCTTCACGCTCATGCGCATTCATGCAGGCCTCGATGCTTTCGGCGATCATCGGGAAAGAAATCTGTCCGTTCATAAAGTGAGCCACAGCCTCTTCGTTGGCCGAGTTCATGACGACAGGAAGAGATCCGCCGATCCTTCCCGCATGATATGCGAGATCGAGACAGCGGAAAACGGACGTGTCACATTTTTCGAAATGCAGATCCGAGCCGGCGGCATCAAACGGGTCAAAAGGCTCGCTTAAACGGGTTCTTCGCTCCGGATAGAACAAGGCAATCTGGATCGGAAGCATCATATTCGGACGCCCCATCTGACCTAAGACCGAACCGTCGCTCATACGAACCATTGAGTGTACGATACTCTGCGGATGAACGACGACTGTTATTTTGTCGACCGGTACATCAAAAAGCCAGCCGGCTTCGATGACTTCCAGCCCCTTGTTCATCATGGAAGCGGAATCAATTGTAATCTTTCCGCCCATTTTCCACGTCGGGTGCGACAGGGCTTCCTTTACCGTTACGATTGCCAGCTGTTCACGCGAAAAGCCGCGAAATGGTCCGCCCGACGCCGTCAGAAGAATCCGTTCGAGACTCCCGGCCGGCTGGCCCCAAAGGCACTGCCAGATCGCCGAATGTTCGCTGTCGACCGGGAGAAGCCTTACTCCTTTGGAAGAAACGAGCGGCATCACAATGGATCCGCCGGCAACAAGCGTCTCTTTGTTTGCGAGTGCAATGTCCTTTCCGGCCTCAATTGCGGCAATTACCGGTTTAAGTCCCTTGACTCCGACCATGGCGGCAACTGTCATATCCGCTTCCGGTATTGATGCGCAGACCAGGTTGCCCTCGTCGCCGCAGTATACTTCGGTGGAATATTCCGATCCCTGAAGCTTTTTTTCGAGAAGGAGAGCGTCTTCCGGCGAGGCCACGCTTACGGCCGACGGATGAAACTCCTCGATCTGCTTAAGAAGAAGCTCAATATTTGAGCCGCAGGTTAAAGCTGCGATCTTAAATTCACCCGGGAATCCGCGAACCACTTCGAGAGTTTGACATCCGACGGAACCGGTTGAACCGAGGATACTTAACGTCTTCATATGGAATCACCCGTGAGCAAAGTAGAATGCCAGAAGTAAAGCCATCGGGAGCGTAAAAAAGGCACTGTCAAAACGGTCCAGAAGACCGCCGTGTCCGGGAAGAATCTTCCCGAAGTCCTTAATTCCGGCCCATCTCTTGATGGCAG
>Ga0209373_10003150_pt1 | contig 15596 bp, 7 predicted proteins | sample Higcelweek5metaG_FD_187173 | JGI IMG/M metagenome (GOLD analysis project Ga0209373, IMG submission 187173) | Freshwater pond sediment microbial communities from the University of Edinburgh, under environmental carbon perturbations - High... | ecosystem: Environmental > Aquatic > Freshwater >...
CAGGCCTTTGAAGCCGAAACTTTGGAGAGTGGCCCTCTCTTTCAGTTTTTGCTGGGGGATGTCATCACCAAGCATATGCTTGGCGCCGATCGAGAATTCTTCCCCTACCTTAAAAAGCAGCAATAAGGGGAGGATATAACCCTATAGAACTCGCCATAGATGAATCTAAATCAAACGTCTCTCTCCTGCTAATTTATGTATCTCCCCTCACTGTTCGCCTTAGTCCAAGAGGACTAAGCTTTCCTCGGACGCCGATGACGGCCGGACGGCTGTCACGCCTTGCGCCCCATCGACCCAGACCTTTCAGACAGGGCCTTTGTCGAGGAATCTGATTTTTCAAAGGATTGAATCGGATTCGTCCAGAGGGGGGGGCGCATTCAGGGGCATGATTTTGAGGGAGGGTTTGATGACGAGCTTAAGAAACGACCTTGGGGGAACGCTCGGCTTTGGCGAGTACAGTCTCGCCCGCAACGACGACAGCTATCAAACCGGAATTGACCTGACTTCGGTCTTCGGATCTGCCGGGATTGATTTTTTCGGCTCTCAATATCGGTACGCTTCCATTAATAACAATGGAAACATCACACTCAGCAACACATCCTCCAGCGGATTGTCAACCTACACCCCCTTTGGCTTGGCCAGTGGCGGCTATGCGATCATCGCGCCTTTCTTCGCCGATGTTGACACCCGTCAATATAATGCGACGGCTTCAGCCAATCAGGTTACGCCGACACCAGGAGGAACCTCCAGAGGTTCAAATCTGGTGTGGTATGATCTTGACAATACTGGCTATGGCGCCCTGACCGTCACCTGGGACGATGTCGGTTATTATTCTTGCAGCACGGACAAACTGAACGCTTTTCAGCTTCAGATCATTGGCCGTGGCAACGGGAATGTCGACATTGAGTTCCGCTACGAAAGCATCAGCTGGACCACAGGCAGAGCAAGTGGCGGTACGGCCGGTTTGGGGGGCACCGTCGCCCGGGCCGGCTATTCGACAGGCGACGGAACCTCCTGGTATGAACTGCCCCAATCGGGACAACAGGATCCAATGTTGGCGTTGGATTCCACCCTCGGCAATACCGGCGAAACCGGACGATATCGGTTTAGTGTCCGCAGTGGTTCGGCGGGGGCCGATGTCATCTATGGCACCAACAACAGCGATCTTCTGTCCGGCCTAGCCGGAAATGACACCATTTACGGCTATAATGGCAATGATTACCTGACCGGCAATGACGGAACTGACACTTTGATCGGGGGTGCCGGCAATGATACTTATACCTATGATGGGGTTGACCTGATCATTGAGGCTGCCGGCCAAGGCACCGATATGGTTCTCAGTGATGCCACCTACAGCCTTGGCGCGAATATTGAAAATGTTCGCCTGACCGGGAGCAATGCTATCAACGCCATCGGCAATGCTCTCGCGAATTCCTTGGCAGGAAACAGTGGGAATAATACATTAGACGGCGGCGGAGGGAATGACACGGTCGATTATTCAATGGCGACCTCTTATGGGGTTACCGTTGATCTGAGTCAAAGTGCAAGCCAATATACAGGTCAGGGCTATGACACTCTGGTCAGCATCGAAAACATACTGGGTTCAATTTACGCAGATTCTCTGACCGGCTCCTCTGAAGCCAATCTTCTGAATGGCAACCTCGGCGCGGATACTCTGCGGGGCGGAGCCGGCAATGACACCTATGTCGTTGACAATGCTAGTGATGTCCTCTCCGAGGCGACCTCGTCCTTCGATACCACCGATGCCGGTGGAATCGATAGCGTGTTGTCTACGGTTGACTGGACCCTGGCGGATCGGTTTGAGCGATTGACCTTGACCGGCACCGTTGCAACCACCGGCACCGGAAACGCCCAGGCCAATCTGATCATCGGCAATACGATCGCCAATACCCTGGATGGCGGCACCGGCGGTGACACTCTGTTGGGCGGGGCCGGTAACGACACCTATCTGGTCGACACCCTGACCGACCGGGTTCTCGAAACCGTCAGCCTGAGCAGTAGTGCCAATGCCGGCGGACTCGATCTGGTCCGCTCCAACGTGAGCTGGACCCTGGGCGCTTACCTTGAAAACCTGACCCTGACCGGAACAGCGGCCCTCAATGGCACCGGCAATAGCCTGGCGAATAGCCTCACCGGCAACAGTGCCGCAAACATCCTGAGCGGTGGGGATGGTAACGATACCCTGAATGGCGGCGCCGGCCGTGACACTCTGTTGGGCGGGGCTGGCAACGATACCTATCTGGTCGACACCCTGACCGACCGGGTTCTCGAAACCGTCAGCCTGAGCAGTAGTGCCAATGCTGGCGGACTCGATCTGGTCCGCTCCAGCGTGAGCTGGACCCTGGGCGCTTACCTTGAAAACCTGACCCTGACCGGAACAGCGGCCCTCAATGGCACCGGCAATAGCCTGGCGAATAGCCTCACCGGTACGGCTGCCGTCAATGTTCTGAGTGGAAACGGCGGCAATGATGTCCTCAACGGCGGGGCCGGAAACGACCGGCTGAGTGGCGGTGACGGAAACGATACTCTGGCCGGCGGGACCGGTTCAGACCAGGTGAGCGGCGGCGCCGGCGCGGATCAGTTCCGCTATACCGCCCCGAGCGAAGGCGGAGATCGCATCAGCGATTTCGTCCGTGGCACGGACCGGATGCAGTTCGTCCGCAGCGCCTTCGGGGGTCTGACGTCATCGCTGTTGGCGAGCGGACGGTTCGTCGCCAACCGCACGGGAACAGCGTCCGGCCCTCAGGCGCAATTCATCTTCAATACCCAAACCGGAGCCCTGAGCTACGATAGCAATGGCACGAGCAGCGGCGCAGCGGTGACGATCGCCACTCTGAATGTGCGGAGCCTGTCGGCGACAGATCTGATCATGGTCGCCTCGTAAACCGGCCCCACGCTGCCGCCCTCCCCTTTCCCCTAAAAAAGAAGGGGGTCCGGGGCATCGCCCCGGGCGGGCTTGGGCGGCAGCCCAATTTTTCAAACCGAGTGGCGAACCTGATCCAGGGCGAGACCGAGCGCCCGCTGGGTGGCCGGATCGAGCGAAAACTGGAACCGACTCATCCCGGAAATCGCCTCAAGCAGACGGGCGCGCACCGGGCTCCAATCGGCGATCCGAACTTCGCAGGCCGTCCCGGGAACAGCGCCGACATCGCGATCGATCCGCGCCCCCCCTTGCGATACATCGGCTAAAACCGCCTGAACCGGCGCGGCGGCCCCGATAGTGATCTGAACCGGCAACTGGGCCGCAACCCGTTCAAAGGCGCGACGATCAATATTGTTACGTACGGCGGTAAGGAAATTGGCGACCTCGCCCGTCAGTTCCTCCGCCTGTTGAATCAGGGTGTCCGCCGTGAACATCACTTTCAAAGCCGTGGCGCCGGTTCGTTCGGTCCCGAGATTGACCTGATCAATATTTGATGTCACCCGTTTGGTTCCCTCGGCAGTTTCCGAGACGTTGCGGGCGATTTCCTGGGTGGCGGCGGTCTGTTCCTCGACGGCAGCGGCAATTACGGTGGTGGTCTCGCTGATCTCCTCAATCGTCCGGGTGATGCTGGAGATGGCGGTCACCGCCTCGCCGGTCACCGCCTGAACGCTGCTGATCTGGCTGGTGATCTCCTCGGTCGCCTTGGCGGTCTGGGTAGCGAGATGCTTGACCTCATTGGCCACCACGGCGAAGCCCTTGCCAGCATCGCCTGCCCGGGCAGCCTCGATGGTGGCATTTAACGCCAACAGATTGGTCCGGGCGGCGATGTCATTGATCAGACTGACCACCACGCCGATTTGCCGGGTGGCATTATCGAGGCTTTCGACAATGGCATTAATCCGATGAGCATCGTTCCGTGCCCGGACAGCGACTTCAGACGAACGGCTAACCTGACGGGCAATCTCATGCTCCGCCACCGACAATTGCTCGGCGGCAGCGGCAACCGTCTGAATATTGACCGAGGCTTGATTAGCGGCGGCGGCAGCGCTGATGGATTGCTCGCTGGCAGCATCGGCCACGGACGTCATCGCCTCCGCCGCATCTTTGAGTTCCTGAGCGGAGACACTGACCAGTTCCAGCACATTCTTGACGTTTTGATTGAAATCCCGCGTCAGAGTCTCCATCGCATGCTGGCGGCGATCGCTGGCCTCACGCTCAAGATGGCGGGCTTCTTCCAGCGCCATTCGTTCTCTCTGGCTATCGCGAAACACCAGCAAGGCCCGGGTCATTTCCCCGACCTCGTCGCGCTGGAGCGACAGCTCGACCGGGGTGTCGATTTTACCGGCCGCCAGATCAAGCATGGTCCCGGTGACCCGACGGACTGGCCCCGCGATCCGTGCCGCGACGGAGAGCGACAGCCCCAGGACTCCCAAGACAATCAGCAGAGCCAGCCCAGACATCTGCAACGCCCGGATACGGAAAGCGGCGTCAATATCGTCGACATAGAGGCCGGTACCGATCACCCAGCCCCAGGGCTGGAAGAGGGAAACATAGGAAAGCTTCGGCAGGGGTTCGCGATCCCCGGGCTTGTTGCGATAATATTCGACGAATCCGCCCCCCGGGCGCTGAGCTTCGGCGACGAAATCGCGGTAATATAATTTGCCCCTGGCGTCTTTGACATCGAGGCGGATCTGCCCTTCGATTTTCGGGTCGGCGGGCTGAGCCAGCATCCGTCCCTCCAGATCATTGATCCAAAAATAATCATTGCTGCCATAGCGGAGCGCCCGCACGGCGACCAGGGCCGCGTCCTTGGCCTCGGCTTCCCCGAGACGGCCGGCGCGAACCTCGGCCTCGTAGCGCGCCACCAGGGTCTGGGTATTCTCGACCAGATGACGGAGTTCGAATTTCCGGGCCTCCATCATTTCCTGATGGAGACTAGCCAGGGCCACCCCCAGCATCGTCAGCACGCCGAGAGAGGCCAAGACGATGATCGCTAGCATCTTCACGCGTAATGTCAGATCGTCGAACCGCATTCCATCCCCCTGTCTTTCCCCAAGACGTGGCAGGACCAGTTCTCTCACCTAAAAATGGCACCTGGCCGCACCGCAGCGATAAATTATCGATTTTCTGACCTTTCGGCTATTCTAAGCCTCAGGTCTAGGCTACCGGTGGGGTCGACCAGGACCAGAACAAAGGGGGAAGACTCGATGGCATTGATCAGCTGGAATGATAAAATGAATATCGGAATCGCCTCAATTGATTCTGAGCATCGCCGGCTCGTCGAAATGCTCAACACTTTATATGATGCAGTTCAGTCTGGTAAAGGACGCGAGGCTCTTGGACCCGTTCTTGATGGCTTGATTTCCTATACCGCCGGCCACTTCAAGAATGAGGAGAGACTTTTCGCTGAAACCGGCTATCCTGATGCGGCGCCGCACAAGCAGGAACATGACGATTTAACGCGCCAAGTTCTCGATGTTCAGGCAAAATACAAGTCGGGAGCGAGTGGGACTTTATCGCTTGAAGTGATGAATTTTCTCAAGAATTGGCTGATCAAGCATATTCAAGGTAGCGACAAGAAATATGGCCCACATTTGACCGCCAAGGGCATTCGCTGATCAGGCTTTTATTCCGGGGCTGCCGCCCCGCACCCCGCTTGGGGGCATGCCCCCAAACCCTCCTTATTTTTCAAAAATAAAGGGGGTCCGGGGCATCGCCCCGGCCGGGTGCGGGCGGGAGCCCGCCGAACAGGGGAGGGACGGATGACCATTCGACGCCAACACACCCCGTTTGATCGCCTCAGCCCGGAGGATCTCGCCGCATGGCGGGAGATTCCCACGGCCGTCGCCTCCGATTGTCAGAATCGGGGGATGGCCATGGCGGGAGCGATTCAGGCTCTCAAGCCCGGCTGGCGCCTGTGCGGTCAGGCCCGAACCGTGATCCCGACCCCGGGCGATAACGCCTGTATCCATTGGCTGTGCAGCATTGCCGACCCGGGCGAGGTGGTGGTGGTCGCCGCGGGAGGGCTGGAAGATGTGGCGATGCTGGGGGAGATGGTCGCCCGTCAGTCGCTGCATCGTGGTCTCGCCGGCATTGTCGTCGATGGCGCCGTGCGCGATACCGCGATGTTGCTGGCGCTTGACCTGCCGATCTTCTGCCGGGGCAAAGCGGTGCGCGGTCCCCACAAGGAATTCGGCGGCTTCATCGATGCCCCGGCCGCCGCCGGCGGTGTCGCGGTTCATTCCGGCGATTTGATCCTGGGCGATGAGGATGGAGTGGCAGTGGTGCCGCTCGGCCAGATCCGAGCGGTTCTCGCCGCCGCCCGAACCCATCTCGCCCGCGAAGAACAATGGGTTGCCGCGCTCGACCGAGGAGAACGATTGGTCGAGATCTTTGGCGTCGCCGCACCGGAACCGCCGTGACGCCAGTTCGGTCTGTCCGTCTCCCACTCATTTTCACGCTGATTTTGGTCTTGCTGGGCAGTCTGGGAATCGGCGCCTGTGCCAACAGCCTGTTTTTTCACCGCCTTCTGATCAACTCTTATGATGCCCGGTTGCTGGCGATCGCGCTGGATGCCCGCGATGTCTTCACCCGGGCTGCCAGTCTGGGATTGCCGCTCGGCCAAGTTCAAGGCGGCGATGCGGTTCTACGCGACGCCCGCAACGCCGATCCGTCGTTGCTGAAAGCCATCGCTTACGAAGCCCGCGAAGCCCATTTCATCGCCTTAAGCGGGGCCGACACGGAGCTGCCGCCCGCCTGGGCGCGAACCCTCCGCCGTGCTCCCGCCGCCGATCATTGGCAGATCACCGAACCCGGCGGGTTTGGCGTACTGGTTCCGATCCGGACTCCCTTTGGCACCCCTCTCGGCCTGATCGCCCTGGTCCAATCCGACCGGGTGTTGGAACGGCCACAACAGGATTTCAACGCTTTCCTCTGGCGTCAGGCCGCCCTGGTGGCCGTCCCGATCCTGCTCGGACTGGCCGGACTGGTGGCCTGGATTTTATCGCCCCTGGAGCGGCGGATTCCGGTCTGGATCGCCCATTTCGACGCCCTGCTGGCCGGACATTCCGCCGCTTTGTCACCCCCCGACCGGAAGGATCCGCTCGACCCGCTGATACGGTCGGCCTTGCCGCACAGCGGCGGCGCGACGGTCGAGCCAACCGAGTCCCGCGACCTGTCAGGCCTGCAACGGCGGGTGACGATGGTCACGATCGGGGCCATTCTGCTCGCCAATCTGGCCTCGGCGCTGCTGGTCGCCCAATATCAGGATCAGGCTCTGGCCGAGGCCCTGCTGGGAAAACCGCTGACAGTCAGCGCCGTCTTGAAACAGACGATTGTTCAGGCGGTCGATCTGGGGATTCCGCTCGACTCCCTGCGCGGCCTTGACCCGATGTTCCGCGACACCCGCGCCGCCAATCCCGAAATCACCTTTCTCCGCCTGTCCGATCCAACCGGCCGGCCTCTGGCCAGCGACGGAACCGTGCCGGAGGCCGCCCTGGCCCGAGCCCAGGCCGAAGTCGGTGCCGGTCAGGCAACCGGCCCCGTGCGCCTGGGCGGGCAGGATCTGCTGATCTTACCGCTTGATCCCCAGCAACCCTCCCGTCTCGGCACGCTCAGCCTGGGCGTCAGCCAGGATTATACCTCCCGCCTGATCAAGGATCGTCTGATCGATCTGGCCACGGTCGGGCTGGTGACTCTGACCCTGACCCTGGAGAGTCTGCGGCTGTTGCTCGATCGGCAGCTGACCGGATCCTTGCTAACCCTGCAAGCCTGGTCGGATGCGGTCCGGCGGGGAAACCCCACCGGCACACCGCCAGAGCATCGCGCCACAACGGGCCTGACCCTGCTGGTTCAGCGGGCTCATCAATGGTCGAGCCGGAACGCCCCCCCGCAGGCAGTGAGGAGGCCGCCGCCCACGCCCTGGCCGGTCGGGCTGCGGGCGATCCGGATGTGCCTGCTCCTGTTTGTCCTGGCGGATTCTCTGCCGCTGTCCCTCTTGCCGCTTTATGCCAGCGAATTGTACGAGCCGCTCGGAGGGGTGAGTCGCGATCTGCTGCTCTCGGCCCCGGTGGTGGTTTACTGGCTGGCCTCCGCCTTGATTCAACTGCCGTGCTCGGCCCTGCTCGACCGGTTTTCCTACCGAATCAGTTTTGCCATTGGGGCGACAACCTCGGCGGCGGGAGGCCTGATCGCGGCCTGGGCCTCCGATCTGCCCACGTTGCTGCTGGCCCGGGGTCTGGCCGGAATCGGATTGGGGATCGTCTTCAGCGTCGGTCAGGCGGCCATTGTCGCCCTGGTGCCCGCGACCCGGCGGGCGACCGGACTGGCCAGCTTTTCCGGCGTGTTCTTCCTCGCGACCTTCTGCGGGGCCGCTCTGGGAGGATTGCTGGCGGATGAACTCGGATTGGAGACGGTTTTCCTGATCCTGGCCGGGGTGTCGGTCTGGTCCTGCGTGGCGGCCTGGGCTGGATTCGGCGCGACGCGGGACCCCGCCCGTCCGCCGGTTCCGGTCGGCGAATCGCCTTCCCCCTGGCAGGCCTATCGCGACCTCGCCCGCACCCCGCGGTTCATCGGGCTGATTCTCCTCGCGGCTTTGCCGAACCGGATGTTCAATCTCGCTCTGGTGTTCTTCCTGGTCCCCCTCTGCCTGCACGATCAGGGAATCTCCAAAAGCGACATCGCCCGAGTGGTCTCCGCCTATGGGCTGATCATGGCCCTGCTGGTCCCGATCTCGGCCGGTCTGGCCGACCGGCTCAACCAGCATGTGCGTTTTGTCCTGATCGGCTCGCTGATTTGCGCCACAGGGGGGCTGATGGCTCTGGTCTTGCCGGCCAGCTGGGCGATGGTCGTGGCGGTCATCGGGATGGGATGCGGTCAGGCGATGCAGATCCCATCGCAAATGACCCTGGTTCCCACCGTCGCCGCCGCCCAGGCGCAGTCTTTGGGCGTGCCCCGGATTTATGCCCTGTTTCGGGTGTCGGAACGGGTGCCGGCCTTCTTCGGCCCGATCCTGGCCGGCGCGATGGCCAGTTGGATGAGTTATCCAACCGTGGTGGCGAGCTGGGGGGGATGGTTATTGCTGTCAACCGCTGGCTTATGGGCTGTTTTTCAGCTGACATCCCGCCCCGAACAGAATGAGTCCCGCTCCTGAAAGCGGGATCAGGCGCTCCTGACCTTCCGCAGAAAATCAGTCACAACTTGCTTCAGATCATTGCCTTGGACCAGCAGGGTCTGTGACGAAGACAGAACCTGGCGAGCCCCGCCCCCCGTCTGGTTGGCAGCGGCACTGACCGCTCCGATGGTCGCGGAAATTTCCTGCGTTCCCACCGCCGCTTGTTGGACGTTCCGGGCAATTTCCGAGGTGGCGGCAGATTGCTCTTCGACCGAGGAAGCGATTGCGGTGGCGATCTGGTTGAGGTCTTCAATCCGGGTGACGATCGCGGTGATCGCCTGAACCGTGCTGTTCGTCGCGCCCTGGACGGCCCCGACCTGGGCCGCGATTTCTTCGGTGGCGCGCGCCGTCTGGTTGGCGAGATGCTTCACTTCGCCGGCTACCACGGCAAATCCTTTGCCAGCCTCGCCTGCTCTGGCCGCCTCAATCGTCGCATTCAAGGCCAGCAGATTGGTCTGAGCCGCGATGTCATTGATCAGATCAACCACAGCACTGATTCGGGAAGAGGATTCGACCAACCCCCGGACCAGTTCACTGGTCTCACGGGCCTGCTCGGCGGTGCTGCGCGACACCCGGGAGGACTGGTCCATCTGTCGACCGATTTCGGTGATCGAGGTTGCCAGTTCCTCGGCCGCGCTCGCGACGGTCTGCACGCTGGCGGAAGCCTGTTCCGTGGCCGCCGCAACCGCTGTGACCTGAAGATGGGTCTGTTCCGCAGTACCCGACAACATCTGGGCCGTGTTTTCCATATCGTTACAGGCCGAAACGACGACATCGATCACGCCGCTGACACTCTGGTCAAACGAGCGGGTCAAGTCTTCGATCACTTTGGCCCGTTTTTCACGGAGCTGACGCTCCTGTTCCTGCTGAGCGCGCAGATCTTCGGCCTGACGGGCATTATCGCGGAACACCAGCGCCGCCCGGGCGATATCGCCAATCTCATCGCGCCGATCCGTTCCCTCGATCGAACAGGCGACGTTCCCCGCTGCCAGTTGCTTCAAGACCTCGATAATCCGCAGGATCGGTTCCACCAGACTGCGGCGGGAGATCAACAAACCGGCAATCACCCCGAGCAGAATGCCGCCTGCGGTCGCACCGATCATCACGAAGCCAAGGGTACTGGCAAGACGATCGGCTGTATTAGCGATTTCGGTCCCGTCGCGATCGATCCCATCGACCACTCCGCGCATTTGCTGGATCAAGGGCGTCACTTTGGCACGTGACACCTTGACGATCTCATACAGGCTCTGTTGATCCTGGTCGAGGCGGCGGCTATTTTGGCGCTGGGCTGCGGCTTCTGTTTCGCGCGCAGAATCGTAATAGGCCGAAAACGCGCGTTGAATCTCGTCCAGATCCCTGCGGTAGGAGGCTGGCGCGGTGACTTTGATCTGATCGAGGTTGGTTTGCACCGTTGCCGCAGAGTCGCGGAGGAATTTTCCGGCCTCTTCCACCTCGGCCGGATTGGCCGCCATCCGATATTCCGCGCGGTTCATGATCAGCAGATGCTGGTTCAGTCGCCCGCCCAGCTTGACCAGATCGCCATAAGCGTCGATCTGACGAGCGGCAGCGATCATTTCCCGCAGGCTGTAGTAACCAAGAACGCTGATTCCCACCATCACGCAGGATAAGAGAGCGATAACCAGCCCGATCTTACGGGCAATTCGGACATTGGCGAGCATGGCTCCCCCCGCAACGATTCGACTCTTGTCATAGGTTGTTATGACCACAGATGTAGGCAAGGGACCTTAACTTAAAAAGATGAGCCTCAACAGGGCAGAGTGTTCAGGGATTCCGCTCTCTGAGCCTCATTTTTCGGCGCTCTTTCCCAGGAAATTAATCTCTTAATTGTTGCTTATTGTTGTTTCATGAGGCGATCGGGTCGCTTTCTTCCCGACCGTTAGGACCCCAATCTGATGCGCTCACAAGAGCGGGAGGGATGATGAGACGTTTCATTCTGGCGGCGACTTTGACGCTGGCCAGCAGTGCAGCCTGGGCCGATGCCGTGCCCGGTTCGGACAATGGCCGCCATCCGGTCGGGCATTATCCAACGACGGTCGATACCAGCCGCGCCATGGTGATCCGCGGTTCCGTCGAGATCGCCGCTCCCCCTCAGGTAGTGGCCGCGTTTCTGACCCGGCTTGGCCGTCATTTCCTCGAACTGAGCCCGGACAATCGCAAGAGCGAAGTGGTCGGGGGAGGAGATCTGGTGCTGGGAGCAGAATGGATGACCGAGCAACTGACCGATGGGCAATTGGTTCGCGCCCGCCACAAGGTGGTCGAAGCCGATGGTCTCAGCCGGATGACGCTGGTTTCCGATCCCTCGGTGACCCTGGTCGATGACAGCGAGCATGTTACCCGGACCATCACTTTGTTTACCATTACCCCGAAAACCGGAGGGGGATCGGTCCTGACCGAACGGCTAACGGTCTGTTTCTCCAGTCTGATTGAGCGGATTGGCGCAGAAGCCTTCGGCGTGGAGGAGGTCTGGAAAAATCATATTGAGACCGGTCTGGCGGTGATGGCCCGGACAATCGCTGCCACGCCAAGCCCTGAGACGTTTTAGAGCAAGTCGCCTTAAATCCGAAACATTGGCGGGCTGCCGCCCGCACCCGCTCGGGGCGGAGCCCCGAACCCCACTTATTTCCTAAAAAAGCAGGGGTTTGGGGCGGCAGCCCCGAAACAAAACAATCCCGATTTACAGCTCGACGCTCTGGTGGAACCCTTGGCCCGCTGACGCGGGAACAGGATCGAGAGCGGCGCCCGATCCCCTTGACTCCGGCGGAGCGTTCACCCGAGACGAACGTCGAGCCGGTGGGTCTTGCCATCATCGACCAATCCGACCCGCATCGGCCGGGCTGCAATTTCCGCCCCGTCGAGGGTGGCGAAGGTGATGCCACGCCCGAGTCCGGCCGCATTATCGACCCGGATCTGATAGCAGGCCGTCCCATGTCGGAGGGTCAGGTCGAACCCAGGCCAGTTCTTGGGCAGGCAGGGATCCAGCCAGACCGTATCCCCGGCGAGATGCAGCCCCAGGATTGATTCAAGTCCGGCCCGCTGCATCCAGCCCGCCGAACCGGAATACCACGTCCAGCCGCCGCGCCCGAGATGAGGGGGCAACGCATAGACATCTGCGGCCACGACGTAGGGCTCGACCTTGTAGCGCAGGACATCAGCCCGGGTCTTAGCATGATTGATCGGGTTCAGCAGGGAGAACAGCCCAACCGCCTGGTCACCTTCCCCCAGCGCCGCAAAGGCCATCACCGACCACAGCGCGGCATGAGTATATTGTCCGCCATTCTCCCGGACACCGGGCGGATAGGCCTTGATGTAGCCAGGATCGGCCTCACCGTGGTCGAACGGCGGCGCGAACAGCAACGCAAGCTGATCGGGAACCCGGATCAGATGGCGTTCGACGGCTTCCATCGCCCGAATTGCCCGAGCGGGTTCGGCGCCCCCCGACAAGACCGCCCAGGATTGGGCAATCTGATCAATCCGGCATTCGGCGCAGGACTGGGAGCCCAACGGCGCGCCATCGTCGAAAAAGCCGCGCCGATACCAGTTCCCATCCCATCCGTCCCACTCCAGCGCCTCGCGCAGAGCCTCGGCCTGGGCCCGCCAGTGAGCGGCGCGGCTGGCTTGGGCGCGCTGCTCGGCCAGCGGAGCAAATGCAATCAGAGCAGCGTACAGCAACCATCCCAGCCAGACGCTTTCCCCCGTTCCCCCGGCCCCGACCCGGTTCATCCCGTCGTTCCAGTCACCGGTCCCGATCAGCGGCAGGCCGTGATGCCCCCAAACCAGCGCACTCTCCAGAGCCAAGGCACAATGCTCGAACAAAGGGTCGCTTTGTTCGGACAGGGTCGGGACAAAGAAGGCGTCCTGGCCCAGATCCGGCACGGCTGGCCCCTCCAGAAAGGGCACTGCTTCGTCGAGAACGGCGGTATCCCCGGTCACGGTGACATAATGGGCAACAGCGAACGCCAGCCAGACCCGATCATCGGAAATATGGCCCCGCACCCCCTGGCCTGACCAGGGCAGCCACCAATGTTGAACATCTCCCTCCCGGAACTGCCGCCCGGCGGCACGCAGGAGGTGAGCCCGGGTTTCGGCGGGCCGAACGGTCGCCAGCGCCATTCCGTCCTGGAGCTGGTCGCGGAAACCATAGGCGCCACTGGCCTGATAGAAGGCAGAACGCGCCCAGACCCGGCAGGCCAGAGTCTGATAGAGCAACCAACCGTTCAGCAGGATATCCATCGCCCGGTCAGGGGTGCGGACCTGAATCCGGCCGAGAACCTCGTCCCACATCTGAGCGGTTTCCGCCCGGATCTGGTCGAGATCGCAGTCCCGGAAGCGTTGCACCAAGCTGCGGGCCGCGTCAGCGTCGGCCGCTTCTCCCAACAGAAAGAGGATTTCGACGATTCCATGGCTCGGCAGAAGGATGCGGGTCCGCAGGGCACCGCAGGGATCAAACCCGGCCCCGGTCCGGTTCGAGAGAGGCTCGCCACTGGCCAAAGCGGCCGGATGCGCCAGCGACCCGTTGCGCCCGATAAACTCCGTGCGATCGCCGGTCCAATCGGTCTGACGGCCGCCCCAATCGGCAAAGGCAACCCGATCCCCACCGATCAGGCGCCAGGGATTGCGGGCGAACATCGCCCCGGTCACCGGATCGATTTCCGTCGAGACGAAGGCCAGCGTCGCCGGGCGTGACGGCCCCAGCACCCATTCGACGTAAGCGGTGATACTGAGGCTGCGCCGCCGTCCTGACAGGTTGCGGAGAATCAGACGCGACAGTTTGACCGGATCGGCCGGGGCGACACTCTGCACCAGGGTGGTTTCGATCCCCTGGGTGGTATGCTCGAACTGACTATAGCCCCGGCCATGACGAGCAACATAGGTCCCGGATTCGTCCCGAATGGGCAAGGCGGTCGGACTCCAGACGAGTCCGGTTTCCTCGTCACGCACATAGAACATTTCCCCCGGCGGATCGCCGACCGGATCGTTCGACCAGGGAGTCAACTGGTTGTCGCGACTATTGAGCGCCCAGCTATAACCGCTCCCCTCGGCCGAGACCTGAAAACCGAACCCCGGATTGGCGATGACATTGACCCAGGGGGCCGGAGTCGATTGTCCCGGGGCCAGGATCGTCACATATTCGGTTCCGTTCCGGGCAAAACCGCCGAGACCATTGAAAAACTCCAGACCGGGGATTGACAGGGGCTTCGACGGTGGATCGGGAGGAACCGCCAGCCGCCACGCCGCCGGCCGCAGCCGCAAGCGGGCCCGATTGCCCTTGCCATCCGGCAGCCGGGGCTCGGCCCGTCGATCGAGTTGCTCGAACAGACTGCCGCGCTGGGCGACCAGAACCACCCGGGCCACCGCCCCGAGCCGGGCCCGGGTCTCCGGGGACAGTTGGTCGGCCCGCAGGACGAACACCCGCCCGATGGTCCCGTCCTTGTCGGGTCCGCCCCCGGGACGAACCGCCTGAACCAGGGCATCCAGACCGGATTGCAGTCCCTCGATATAAGAAGACGGATGTTCGTTGATGATCACCAGATCGGCGGCAAGCCGCTTCATCCGCCAATATTCGTGGGCCAGCAGCACTTCGCGGACCAGAGCCAGTTGTTCGGTCTCGGCGATCCGCACCAGAACAATCGGCCGGTCACCGGAAATCCCCAACGGCCACAGCCCGGACTGAGGGCTGGCACCCTGGCGGATGGTCTCCGTCCCCGGGCGCAGCTTCGGCGCGGCATACAGGACATGACCCGCCAGCCGTTGGAACAGCCCGGCCTCAGCCGCCGTAACGCCGAGGTGATGCAATTCGACCTGAGCCTGGGTCCAGGCCAGGGTTGCCGCCCGCCCGAACGCGGCGGCATCACGATGCCGGTCAACACAGGCGAGCAAGGCCTCGCGGGAATCCGCCAGCAAGGTCCAGAAAGCGATCCGCACCGTGGCGCCCGGGGCAATCCGCACCCGCCGCCGCAACGCGAAAATCGGGTCGAGCACCGTGCCGACACTGTTGGATAAGGCGCGTCCGTCAATCACCGCGATCGGAGCGCGCAAGCTATGGCCACGACCAAGGAAGCGGGCGCGATCGGTTTCGATTTCGATCGGGCCGGAGCAATCGCCCTCGATCACCGCCAGATGGCCGGCCCAAACCTCCGGTTCCGTGGCGATCCGCCGCCGCCGCGTCGCCACCAGCACCCCGAGTTCGGGCAGATAATCGGTTTCGACAAACAGATTGGAAAAAGTCCGATGGGCGATGTCCGCAGCCAGCGGCGCCAGCACCAGTTCGGCATAAGAGGTGACATCGATTTCCCGCCCCTGCGGGCCGCTATTCGACAGGGACAGGCGGCGAACCTCGGCATCATCCTCGGCCGAGATCAGGATCTCCAACTCGCTGGTCAGCGTCCCATCGCGCCGTGAAAATTCGGCCCGGTCCTCATGGAAGGTGACGGTCGAATCCTCCGGCTCGATCCCGGTCGG
>Ga0209373_10003151_pt1 | contig 15595 bp, 18 predicted proteins | sample Higcelweek5metaG_FD_187173 | JGI IMG/M metagenome (GOLD analysis project Ga0209373, IMG submission 187173) | Freshwater pond sediment microbial communities from the University of Edinburgh, under environmental carbon perturbations - High... | ecosystem: Environmental > Aquatic > Freshwater >...
GTTATTATGATTTCTTCGGAGTTGCCAGAAATACTTGGAATGTGTGACCGAATCTATATAATGAACGAAGGAAAGATGGTAGGTGAACTGAGTAGAGAAGAAGCAACACAGGAAGTAATTATGTCCCGCATTTTAAATAATGGAAAAGGAGAAGAAGTATGAGCAAATTTGTGGAGGGAATTAGAAAGTATGCTATGACGATTGTGCTAGTATTGGTAATTGTTTTCTTTGCAATATTATCAAAAGGGAAAATATTGCAGGCAACAAATATCAATAATTTAATTGCACAGAATGCATATGTGTTTGTTTTAGCAACAGGTATGTTGTATTGTATCTTAACAGGAGGTAATATCGATCTTTCGGTTGGTAGTATTGTCTGTTTTATAGGTGCTGTTGGTGGAACGATGATGGTATCGTGGAGTTGGCCAGTATGGCTGTCAATGCTTTGCATGATATTGATTGGTATTATTATAGGTGTTTGGCAAGGATACTGGATTGCATATATGAAAATTCCACCTTGGATTACAACATTGGCAGGCATGTTAATGTTCCGTGGTCTTGGTAATGTCGTATTGAAGGGGTTGACTATTTCAAATTTTCCAGAAGCGTTTGTCAACTTATTTAATGGCTATGTTCCAGATGCTTTAGGATTCATTCCATTATATGCAGGTGAGACAAAAATGAATGTCCTATGTATTTTTGTTGGATTGGTTGTTTGTGCAATTATTATCTATTCGGAAATAAGAAACCGCAATAACAGAAAAGTAAAGGGTTATGAGCTTGATACACTATCTAAAACAATTATTAAGACCATTATCATGTGTGCGGTTGTACTATTTCTTGTTTTCAAACTTGCTATGTATAAAGGAATTCCTTTTATATTGATTTGGATTGCAATCATCATGTTAATTTATAACTTTGTAGCTTCAAAGACAATCCTTGGAAGATACTTTTATACAGTAGGTGGAAATGCAGAAGCAGCTAAAATGTCAGGTGTTGATACGAAAAAGATTTTCTTTATTGCATATATCAATATAGCTTTCCTTACAGCTGTAACAACAATGATTACGATGGCTCGGTTGTCTTCGGCAACACCAACGGCAGGCATAAACTATGAGTTGGATGCAATCAGTTCTTGCTTCGTTGGTGGGGCAAGCGCATATGGAGGTTCAGGAACAATTCCAGGAATGTTAGTAGGTGCTTCGCTAATTGGTGTTATCAACTTAGGTATGAGTATTATGGGTGTGGATACTGACTGGCAGAAGATTGTAAAAGGTATGGTATTGCTTTCAGCAGTTATCTTCGAAGTACTCAATAAAAAACAGAAAGCATAAAATGGATTTGATTAGTAATAAAGGAGTGACTCACTATTGGGTCACTCTTTTTTATTACTTTTATTGTAGTTTATGGTGACAAATGTCAATTATATTCAGAAAGAAAATCAGTGTATAATAAAGTGGAAATTAAAATGTATCATTCTTTTATGAAAGGGAAAAATATGAAAAGAATAAGGATAAAGAACTTGGTGCTTTTAGCAATGCTTGGGCTTTTTGTTTTTGGGTCAAGTATAACAACATTTGCGGCTGATAGCGAAATAGACACTGCAGGTAATCAATTTTTATCGCAGGAAGCAATAACAAATACTATTTATGAGAGAGACTTATATTGGGCAGGCGAAAATCTTAACCTTACAGGAGGAGACATCAGTCAGGACGCCCTGCTTTTAGGAAACGCATTAACATTAAGTGATTCTGAAATTGGAGGGAGCCTACGCTCGGCATCTTATAAGCTTTTGCTTTCAAATACTAAAATAGAAAATAATATTACTGCCGCTGGATATTCATTAAATATAGAAGAAGGTACAGTGGGAAAGGGCGTATATCTGACAGGTAATGACATAAATTTTGCGGGACAGTGCGATGCCCTTACGATAGCTGCAAATACAGTATATATAGATGGCATTATAAATGGAGACGCTACTATTGGCGCAAGTAATATTGTAATCGGACCAAATGCAGTTGTAACAGGCAATCTGAATCTTTCTTCAGAGGAGATGCCTGATATACCTGAGACAGCATCTATTTCTGCTACTAATTTTACTGCTACAAGAGAATATGAGGAATCAATCGAGACAATATCTGTTGGGGCAAAAATTTTACAAAAATTATTTTCCAGATTATATTGGATTCCGGCAATGTTGCTAATCACTCTATTTTTCTGTTTGTTGATTTCAGATGCTTTAGATGGAGCAGGCAGTATGATCATAAAAAGAAAAGTGGCAATGCCGGTGACAGGATTTGTATCAATATTGGCATTACCCATGTTGCTGATTTTTATTTGTATTACCTTCATTGGCTTGCCTCTGGCAGGGCTACTCCTTTTGCTTTTATTACCGCTGTTTCTATTTGCGGTTCCATTTACGGGAGCATCGATAGGAAGAATAGTATTCCCTAAAATGAATGTATGGATTTCTTCTATCATTGGTGCATCAGTTTTAACATTCGTTATTATCATCCCTATATTAGGTGGATTGATTAGATTTGCATCAGTCATATATGTAATGGGATATTTTGTGCTAAAGTGTTATGAACGATTACTACAGTTAAAAAAGAAGCAGACTGTTGTTGCGCAAGAGGTCATAGAATCAACAGAAGTGAAATAACTGAATCAGAAGTAGAACTATAATAAATAAGCAATCTGCTACGGTGTTCTGTAGTAGATTGCTTTATAATTTAAATGAATTTAATTTTCTGAAGATGGGAGGATACTATTTTTATTAAGTTTTTTAATAACAAAAGAAAACATACATAATGACATTAGCAAAGAAGCAATGTCAGCGATAGGCTGTGAAAAAACAATACCATTAAGTCCCCATAATTTATTACTCAAAAACAGTACGGGAATGAAAACAAAGCCTTGGCGGCTAAGCGATAAGATAAGGGCATTCATTGCTTTTCCCATTGCTTGGAATGTAAATAGGAAAACAAACATAATACCAATAAATGGTCCCGCAAGCATTAATGCTCTCAGCATCATGATTCCATTTTTAATAACGCCGGCATCGGATATGAAAATTTTTATAATTATTTCAGCATTAAATACATAAAATATTGTTAATATGCTACCCATAATAAAATTGCATAGCATAGCAAAATACATGATGTTTTTCATTCGTTTGATATTACCCGCACCAAAACAATAACCAGCAAGTGGCTGTATCCCCATTGCCAACCCCATCTGTAGCATCATTACAATCATATTTGCTTTTGATGCAACACCCATGGCTGCCACAGCAATATCTCCATATAAAGCAAGAAAATTATTCATAATGATATTTGAAATGCTCATTAAAATATTTGATAGAGTGGTAGGAATACCAATTGCGAAAACTTCTTTTGCGATTCCCTTTATGACAAAATATTTAGGATGGATGGATAAAATAGTCTTTTTACCAGATAAATAAAACATGTAGTATAGGACCGATAAAATATTACCAATCACGGTTGCAATAGCAGCGCCAGTAACACCCATATTCATTGAAAGAATCATAATAGGATCTAAAATTATATTTGCAACAGTACCAATCATCATACCAACCATTGATGTCTTTGCTGCCCCCTCTGAACGAATAATACTTCCAAATGCATTAGATAATACTACAAATGGCGCGCCGAGAGCAATAAACATAAGGTACTGACGTGCAAAGTCAATGGTATTCTCACTGGTTCCAATGAGGCTGAGAATGTAATTCATAGCAATTAAAAAAAAGAAAAGTATTATGATACCAGCAAAAATGGCACCATAAAAACAAAAAGCCGAAATATTCTTAACACGATTCATTTTGCCCTCTCCGAGAGAGCGGGAAATGTAAGAGCTTCCTCCCATACCAAACATATTGCCAAAAGCCATCATTAATAAAAAAACAGGCATCGAAAGCGATACAGCAGCTACTTGATTGACATCGCCTGTCTGACCGACAAAAAAGGTATCAGCCATGTTATAAATAACAACAACAAGCATACTAAGAATGGTTGGCAGAGCCATTTTACCGACGGCTTTAGGAATTGGCATACTTTGAAATAATTCTTCATTATGATATTGCATTTTTATCTCCTCTTTCTATTTGACACGTCACAAAATATATCATAGTATAATATTACTGTCAAATATAGAAAAAAACAAGTAGATGCATAGGTGTGCTATTATTATCATAGAAATAGAATGGGGTGGTTATAGAATGTGTTTTCCAATGACGCATTTATGTGTTGCGTATGACCTAATGAATAATATAGAAGGACTTGAACATAAGGGAGATTATATGCTGGGGGTGGTCGCACCAGACTCTGTACATTTTAGAAATCCTTATTCTGTAGAGATGAAAAAGAAGAGCCATATCTGGTATTGCGGAGAGACATGGGGAATCACACTGGATCATGAAAAGTGGCATCGGGATATCCTGAATATTTTTTCTATGTATGTGAATAGTAGGAATCGGGATTTTATATATGGATATTGTGTACATTTATTAACAGACTGGTCCAATGATGATAAGATATGGACACCTTTTCGTGAAGCAAGTAAAGAGGAGTCATTCTTAGAGAGTATGGAGGTTTATCATACAGAGTCAGCACTAGTAGATTATCAACTATATAAAGACAGCTCTTATCAAAAAGAAATCATGCTGTTACTCGAAGAGGGTACGGCATATGATATACCTGGTGTTATACGAAAATGTGATATTGAAATACAAAGGGAATATTTATTACATGAAGAATTCAACAATCCGCGTGAAAATATAAGTGTACAGCGTTATTGTACGCTATCTGAACTAAAAGTGTTTATGGAGGAAACAGTAGCGCTTTTAAGTAAGGAATTGCAGATAGGAGAAAACAGAGCATGAATATTTTAGTAAGTGCATGTTTGCTGGGCGTAAACTGCAGATATGATGGGACAGGTGTGGTTTATGAAAAATTAAGCAAACTAAAGAAACAGCATAATCTGATTCCAGTCTGTCCAGAACTGTTCGGAGGACTTGCAACTCCGCGAGACCCAGCAGAAATTAATGGAAAGCATGTTATCACCTGTAAAGGCGAAGATGTTACAGAACAATATGAACGTGGGGCACATGAACTTTTAAAGCTGGCCAGGTATTATGAGGCAGAGCTGGCTATATTAAAAGAGAGAAGCCCATCCTGTGGTCATGGAATGATTTATGATGGAAGCTTCACGGGAATAACTGTACCAGGCGAAGGAATTACGGCAAAGCTTTTACTAGAAAATGGAATTAGAGTAATCGGAGAAACACAAATAGAAGAAATACAGATATAGGAAATTGAATAGAAGGATGACAATTTGTCTGCTATAATGTATAAGAAAGTGATTATGAAAGCGAGGAATGGCATGAAACAATATGACTATATACTATTTGACTTAGATGGCACCATTACAGATCCGGGTATTGGTATTACAAATTCTGTTATCTATGCATTAAAAAAATATGGAATCAATGTAGCTGACCGTACACAGTTATACAAATTTATCGGACCGCCACTTCTAGACTCTTTTGAAAAGTTTTATGGGTTTTCGAAAGAAGAATCAAAGAAAGCGGTTGATTATTATAGAGAATATTATGCCAAAAAAGGTATTTTTGAGGCGGATGTCTATGAAGGACTTGAAGAACTGCTACAAAAATTGCTTGCAATCGGCAAAACACTTATTGTGGCAACATCAAAGCCTGAGTTATTTGCGGTGCAGGTGCTTAAGCATTATGGGCTAGATCACTATTTTACTTATATTGCGGGCAGTAACTTCGACGAAACAAGGACTAATAAAGCCGAGGTCATTACCTATGCATTAGAAACATGTAACATAACGGATAAGGAAAAAATAGTCATGGTGGGCGATAGAGAGCATGATATGATTGGGGCAACTACAGTCGGTATTGATGCCATTGGCGTGTTGTTTGGATATGGTAGCAGAGAAGAACTAGAAAATGCTAGAGCGACCTACATAGCAGAAAATGTAGAAGATATCTATAAATTCATTCATAATTGATGGGAAGAAAACGATGCCTAAGGGGGGTATTAGAATGCAGACAGTAAAAATGATAGATATGGATCACTATGAGAGAATAGGGCAATTTAATTATTTTGTTAATTATGCAAATCCATACGTCGGATGTACAGTTAATTTAGACATTACGGAATTTATGAAACTGGTTAAAGAGAAAAAAGCATCCTTTTATCATATTTTCACATATTTTGTTACTCATGCGGCAAATAAAGTGCCTGAATTTAGGAGACGAATCAAAGGAAATGGTATTATGGAGTTTTCGTATTGTATGGCGTCCTGTACAGAGATGAAAGAAAATGGGGTATATGCATATTGTACTTTAGATTGCAGAACATCTCTAGAGCAGTATTTACCATATGCCAAAGAGCAGCAACAGAAAGCACGTGAAAATGGTTCCATTGAAGAAGAGAGAGATGATATTATATCTTTTTTATTTATTTCCTGTGCACCATGGATGACATATACTGCTCTTGTACAACCATCTACGATTCCTGCGGATAGCAATCCCAGAATCACGTGGGGAAAGTATTTTGAACAAGATGGTAAAATAATGATTCCGGTTTCAGTACTGGTTCATCACGCACTAGCTGACGGTCTTCATATAAGTCAGTTTTATGATAAATTGCAGGAGATGTTGACAAACAAAGAAGCTGATTAAGTCAGAAGATGAGAACGAGGGTCAGAATATGAAAATCACAGCCTTAATAGAAAATATAAGCAAACAAGCGCAACTGGAACATGAACATGGACTGAGTTTATATATTGAAACTTTAAATCATAAAATATTGTTAGATACTGGGGCCACTCATAAATTTGCAGATAATGCACAGAAGATGGGTATTGATTTGACAAAAGTAGATACTGTCGTGTTATCACATGGTCATTATGATCATGGAGGTGGATTAAGGGAATTCCTGCAGCATAATCAGATTGCAAAAATATATATTAGAACAGGTGCATTTGGTGATTATTATGATGTCATGGAAAATGGATACGAGTATATAGGAATAGATTCTGAACTACAGAATCATCCGCAGATTATAATGGTTTCTGAGGATGTTTGGATAGATAAGGAGTTATTTTTGTTTGGTAAAGGTGAAGGTCATGAATACTGGCCGAAAACAAATGCAAAGCTAGTGGAAAAAAGAAATGAAACGTATAAGCCAGATTTATTTGAACATGAACAGAGTCTGGTTATTTATGAAGGAGAGAAGTCGGTTTTGCTATCAGGATGTGCGCATAATGGAATCGTAAATATTCTTAATAAATATCATAAGATTAGTGCTGGTATTCCTGATATGGTAATCAGCGGATTTCATTTAAAGCAGGAAGAAAGCATTAGTGAGGAAACAAGAAATGAGATGGTGCAGCTGGCAAAAGCGCTTAATGAATATGGAAAGTGTGAAGTAAGTGAACAAGGTAAAATTCATTCGATTCAGTATTATACCTGCCACTGTACGGGTATTCCAGCATATGAAATTTTAAAGGAAGTCATGCAGGAGCATTTGAATTATCTTAGTACGGGCGATGTGATAGAATTATAGAAGGGACAAAAGCTTATGTATGATAGATTAACACAAAGTGATATTAAAAAAATGGAAGAAGAAATAGAGAATAGAAAAGTTGTGGTGCGACATGAATTGCTTGAGTTTGTGAAGGAGGCCAGATCACATGGTGACCTAAGCGAGAACTTTGAATATCATGCAGCTAAAAAAGAAAAAAATCAGAACGAGGGTAGAATTCGTCATCTAGAGCGTATGATTCGAACAGCTGTCATTATAGATGATCAATCTGCAAAGGATGAAGTCGGCATGAATGATACAATTACATTATACTTTGAAGAAGATAAAATAGTTGAAAAGTATAAAATTGTAACAACGATACGGCAAAATGCATTGAAGGGGTTAGTGAGTATCGAATCTCCGATTGGAAAGGCACTAGTAAAGCACAAGGTTAATGACAGAGTATATGTAAATGTTAACGAAAATAGCGGTTACTATGTCGTCATTCAAGCGATTGCGAAATCTGAAGGAGATGCAGAGGATAAAATCAGAGAATATTAAAATACTTTTTAAATATGGAAAGAGACATAAATAAAAAAGCAGAAGAGGAAAGAGAATGATAGGATTTGGAACTACTGTGAACGCGGTTGCAGTAATTGTAGGTGGTTTGCTTGGATTATGTATCAGAGGAGGTCTGAGACAGAGATTTCAAGAAATTATTATGCAGGTACTTGGATTAGTGACAATATTTATCGGCGTATCGGGAACATTAAAAGAGATGCTTGTAATCGAGGGAGGAACCATTAGTACACAGGGAACAATGCTTGCTGTAATAGCCTTGGTAATAGGAGCACTATTAGGAGAGTGGTGGAACCTCGAGAGACATATAGAACATTTAGGTGAGTTTCTGAAAGTCAAGGCGAAAAGCCAGAATGATTTACAGTTTGTCGAGGGTTTTGTATCGACCTCTCTCATTATTTGTGTAGGAGCGATGGCAGTTGTGGGAGCTCTGGAAGATGGATTACGTGGTGACTGTACGATGCTATTTACAAAGGCTATTTTAGATTTGATAGTTGTATTGGTATGTGCATCTATATTTGGAAAGGGTGCAATTTTTTCGGTAATTCCACTTATACTATGGCAGGGAAGCATTACGCTGCTTGCAAGGGCCATAGAGCCATGGCTATCAGTAAAGACAATATCAGATATGTCTCTTGTCGGAAACATGCTTATTTTTTGTGTCGGTATCAATTTGATGTTTAAAGTGGGACTTCGAGTAGCGAATATGCTACCGTCATTGATTATTGTTCTAATATATGGAGTTTTTGCACATCAGAAGAGTGCAGTCGCTATTTCCGTAATTGGAGGGGCAGATGGACCAACGAGTATATTTGTAGCAGGCAGATTGGCTGAAGCATGGTATGTAGGAATAGCAGTCTTTGTCTTATTGATTATAGGCATCATTATTACCGTGGTGAAGAGAAAACAAGCGAAGAGTAAGTAAGAGTAAGTAAGAGGAGGCTGTCTATGGCAAACAATTTTAGCGTAATAGACGAAACAAACTGGAAACGTGCAATGCACTGCATGATATTTAGAAATAGCATAGAACCAGCATTTTGTGTAACGATGGAGTTAGACATTACAAACTTCCTATCTAAAATACGAGAAGAACAGTATTCATTTACAATGGCTATGATTTATGTCATATCAAAATGCGCAAACGAAATAGAAGAGTTTCGGTATCGTTTTGTAGATGAAAAGGTTATTCTATTTGATAAGATAGATACGGCATTTACTTATCTCAATAGCGAAACCGAGTTATTTAAGGTGGTGAATGTACCCATGAAAGCCACAATGAAGGAATATGTTACAGAAGCTACAAAAATAGCAAAAGAGCAGAAGGAATATTTTACAGGTCCATTAGGAAATGATGTATTTCAGTTTTCGCCGATGCCGTGGGTTACTTATACACACATTTCTCATACGAATGCGGGGAAAAAAGATAATGCAACACCTCTGTTTGACTGGGGAAAATATTTTGAGAGAGATGGAAAAATAATATTACCATTTTCTGTTCAGGCACATCATTCTTTTGTGGATGGTCTGCACATTGGGAAACTAGCCGAAGCGGTACAGAATTATTTAAATGCATATTGAAGTGTCTATCTAGTACTTTTCAGAATAAAAAAGGTTCTTCTTTTATGAAAGCTATGAAGTTTTTTAACAGTGAAGATAGCCATTTATTTTTATGATAAAACAGTTGTCCATACATAGTGTAATCAAAATCTGAGAGGGCTAGTTTGCACAAGGAACCGGCAGCCAGGTCTTCCTTAATGGTATATTCTGGCAACACAGTTATTCCAAGATTTGATTCAATAAATTTCTTTATAATTTCGGTACTTCCAATCTCTAAAATAATATTTGGTGTAATGCCAGATACCGATAACATATTTAGAAAATTTGAACGATAACTGCAATCATTTTCAGTTAAAATATAAGATTGCTCTGCAAGATCTTTTATCAACAGATGAGAACAATGAGCTAAGTTATGTTGTGGAGAACAGACAACGGCAATCGGACTTGCGTAAGTGTAGGCATTGATCCATTCATCTGTCTTTATGAGGTTATCAAAAATCCATAAAATATCAATCTGTGAAGTGTTAAGCATTTGAGCCAATTCATCAAAAGTTCCAATTTTGATAATCGTTGTTACAGATGGATATCGGTTATGAAATTGATTCAGTAGATTAGGTAAATGGGTCGCACAAATAGATTCTAATATCCCGATTCTTAATTTGCCAGATGTTATGGTATCAGAAGACAAATCTTCGATTGCATTCTGAGAGGCATTAATGATGATAAGAGCATATTTTGAAAACCGCAGTCCTTCATTGGTGATTGATATTTTTCTCCCAATACGATTGAATAGCATAACCCCTAATTCATTTTCTAGCTGCTTCATCTGCATAGTTACAGTGGACTGCGAATAGCTTAGAAAATTAGCAGCCTCTGAAAAACTTCCTAGTTCAATGATTTTCTGAAATGTAATTAGATTTCTAATCTCCATGCCTTTTTCCTTTCAAAAATTTTGAACATATATATCAAATACTTCAATTTTACTAATGCTTAATGTAATGATACAATAACTCCATTCATAAATCAATGGAGGAGTGTAAATGAAAAATATTCGTTTATCAATTTTAGGATTGGGTACTATTGGATGTAAATTAGTTGAATACTTACAAGCAAATACTAGTACTATAAGGACTGAGTATGGAATCGATATACAGCTTAGTCAAATTTATGTAAGGAATCCAAAGAAGGAGAGAAAAATAGATGTTTCTCAGTTGCAATTAACTGATCATGCAAAGGAGACTATCGATGAGGCAGATATCCTATTTGAATGTATTGGTGGTAATGGTACAGAAATGACAAGAGATTTGCTTATTTACGCAATGGAGCAGCATAAATCTGTCATCATATCCAGCAAAAAATGTTTAGCGAAATATGGAGAATTATTGCAACGTGTAGCACAAAAAAATCATGTTGCACTACGATATGACGCATGTGTTGGTGGTGGCATTCCGATTAGCATTATTTTAGAGAATATGGCGAAATGTGAGAAGATAGAAAGAATTTATGGAATAGGTAATGCCACATCTAACTTTGTGTTATCTGAGATGACGAAAGAGCATATATCATACGAGGATGCAATTGCGCTGGCCAAGCAGATGGGTATCTCAGAAAACGATCCTTCTGAAGATGTGGATGGATATGACGTTCTCTACAAATCTATCATTCTTTGTGGATTTGGGTTAGGAAGATGGTTAGATATGGAGAGTATTATTCCCAAAACCGTACGTAATCTAACGAATCGAGATATAGAAAAAGCTGAAAAGCAAGGATGTGTAATCAAATCATTGTTTGATATTAAGGTAAATGGCGATAGCACAACATTTTCAATTGGTCCAAAACTCATTTCACGAGATAGTCTCTTGTCCTGCATCAATGATATTAATAATATCATAATTATTGAAAGCAGTGAAAGTGGCGAACGTGCCTTCTATGGTTTGGGGGCCGGTGCAAAGCCTACCGCATCTGCGATGTATGATGATTTTATATATCTAATCAGAAACAGTGGTTATAATGTCAAAGGAAGAGAAACTTGATCTTTTGACTTTCCAAGCAAAGCATTTGAAATGAATTTGAACGGAAAGGAGTTTGCTATTAAGAGAATGGTTAATCAATTATGCGAAGATCAATATTTGAGTACAATGGGAAAGAAAATGAATAATATAACGGAGAGTGCAGAGGCTTTGGTAGACATTTGGAGTTATGCAAAGCAATTATTAGATGATCATTTGCTTTCTGCGCATAGCTTTTCAAAAAGATATGTAGAAGCAGTTTACGAGAATGATGAAAAGACATATCAGCATGTATTGCTTTTTACCAACAGGAAAAACACTTATATAGTGATAATTGTGGACATAATTTATAGAACTATTGTGGGTCATTATATGCTAGATTTGAATGAAGAATATGATCTTTGAGTAGAATGCCACGGCAGGATATAGCGAGGATAACAAGAACCATGTAATTTAAACGTTTTCTATACTTCAAGCTTGATTTTACCAACAGTTTACCAGCCTTGTTTGGGTATAACGAGAGTGTCGTGAATACCAAGTATGCGCAGAATGGGGTTAGTATATTAGTAAATGCAGAGCAGGGAAGCTGTATCAAATAAAGATGTATGACAATTAAAAATTATAAAATGGAGATTTTACATGATAAGAGAAATTCTAGACATAGAAATGGAGCAATTACTCGAACTATATACACATTTACATGATAATACAATGCCTCAAAAGACTAAGGAATTATTGATGCTATGGGAATCTGTCATGAAGGATAAAAATTATCACATAATTGTCGCCATAGAGGATGAAAGGATAGTATCGTCTTGTATTTGTGCAATTATTCCAAATTTCACTCATAACCAAAGGCCCTACGCAATCATCGAGAATGTGATAACCAGAGAAGATTATAGAAATCGTGGATTTGCATCAAAATGTCTTGATTATGCAAGAGAAATAGCGATTTTGAACAATTGCTATAAAGTTATGTTATTAACTGGATCAAAAGAGGAGAGTACCCTGAATTTTTATATAAAAGCAGGTTATAATTATAAAGATAAGACGGCATTTATTCAGTGGCTGTGATATATTTAGATACTGTATAAAGGGTTATGAAAAAACAGAACATGGATGGTGCTTGAAATGTGTAGAGTGAATTGCTTGAAAATAATAACACAATTCTAAAGCCAAAAGCAAGATACACGACAATCGATTGAAGCAGAATTAGAATATCCAGGGCAGGTAAAGGTAAGTGTTAGCAGAGAAAGCAGAGTCGTTGACTATGCGAAAAAGTTTGGTAGTGAGTTTTCTGCCGGCACTGGCGATAACCCTACGAAACTTCGTTTCTACGAAAGGTGTGGATTTGTGAAATCACACATTGTTAAAAACTTTTTTTGTAGACAATTACGACCACCCTATGTATGAAGAAGGACAACAGTTAGTGGACATGATTTATTTGAAAGGACATCTATGAAATGAAGCTTGTATCGCCTGTGAATGTCAACGAATTTCTTTACCACCGGCATTGCATTGACAAACATGGAAAGAAACGAAGAGATATAAAAAAATAAATTGTATAACAGTAGAAATGAGAGTGCCAAGATACACAGTAAAACTAGGCATTTAAGAAGAAATAAAGAGTCAAATAGGAGTTATGAGCAAATGATAAAAATACTATTCGTATGTCACGGCAACATATGTCGTTCGCCAATGGCAGAATTTATTATGAAAGATATGGCGAAGCAGAGAGGGATAGCAGACACATTTTATATTGCTTCTGCAGCAACCAGTAGAGAGGAAATTGGAAATCCTGTTTATCCACCTGCACAAAAAAAGCTTAGGCAGCATGGCATTACTACTGAGGGTAAGTATGCGAGGCAGATGACGCATGAAGATTATGACTTGTTTGATTATCTGATTGGGATGGAACAGCAAAATATTACTAATATGCTAAGGATAGTAGGGAGTGATTCTGAAAAGAAAATCTGTAGGTTATTAGATTATTCATTCAGGCCACGAGATATTGCGGATCCCTGGTATACGGATGATTTCGATTTGACATATCATGATATTCTGGAAGGCTGTACAGCATTTCTAGATTATATTTTAAATGATAAAAAATAACTATATTATATAAAGCGTTTAGGCTTTCGTGAAAATCCACATAATTACTTAAATTGTGTAAAACAAATACTTATAAGATACTATTTAGACACATTAGTTTGTACTTTATCAATATGAAAAATGCCAATTTCCTTATTGTGTTCAATTTTATAATTTATTATACTAAGGCTATTTTCAAGGCTTTTAATTTCACCCTGTATTCTTGAATGATGCTTCAACAACATTGCTTTTCTTTCTTCTAATAAATCATTTCCCCTTAAACACATCTGCATAAACTCTTTTATTTCCTGCAATGGCATACCTGAATTCCTAAGGCAGCAAATTAATTTAATCCATTCCAGATTATCTTCGGAAAATTGTCGAATACCACTATCGGAGCGCGAAATAAAGGGAATCAGTCCTTCTCTGTCATAATAGCGTATGGTATGTTCTGTCAGGTTCGTTTTTTCGGAAATTTGTTTGATTGTATACATAGTTTTTGTGTCATCCAACTATCCTTTTATAAGGTGTTTGGATGATTTTCTCCTCTCTATTATTGCAAATAACTTAAATGCTATTACTTTGTTAGTATAAGTTAAAAATTACGAATTTACTTTACCATTTTTCTACATTCTAACATAATTCTAAATAATTACAATAAGACACTTGACTTTGAGCTAACTCTAAGGAGTATAGTTGAGTTAAAGTAATAAGATAGGAGAAAAAAATGAAAAAAATTAATCTTGGAAAAAGTAATCTTCAAGTACCTAACATTGCTGTAGGGTGTATGCGGATTAATAGTATTGATTCTAAAAAAGCAGAAGAATTTGTTCAAAAAGCGTTGGAATTAGGTGCTAACTTTTTTGATCACGCAGATATTTACGGAGATGGAGAATGTGAAAAAATATTTGCTGATGCAATACATATGTCTCCCACTGTAAGGGATAAGATAATTCTTCAGTCAAAATGTGGAATTCGGTCAGGAATGTTTGACTTTTCCAGAGAGCATATCTTAAGTTCTGTGGATGGTATATTAAAAAGACTTAAAACAGATTATCTGGATGTCTTACTACTTCACAGACCAGATGCACTTGTTGAAGAGGAAGAAGTCGCAGCAGCTTTTGATGAACTGGAAAGATCCGGAAGAGTTCGCCATTTTGGTGTATCTAACCAAAAGCCAATGCAAATTCAATTATTACAAAAATATATAAAAATGCCACTTATTGCAAATCAGCTTCAACTGAGTATTACAAATGCATCGATGATTGGAAATGGGCTAGAAGTAAATATGCTAACTGAAAATGCGGTAGATCGCGATGGTAGTATTTTGGACTTTTGCCGGCTAAATGATATAACAATACAAACATGGTCACCATTCCAGTATGGCTTCTTTGAAGGGGTATTTTTAGGGAATGAAAAATTCCAGAAATTAAATGAAACATTAAATGAGATAGCAGAAAAATATCAAGTTACCACCACAACGATTGCGATTGCTTGGATATTAAGACATCCTGCTAACATGCAGCCAGTAGTTGGAACGATGAATCCTCATCGCTTAACCGAAATATGTGCGGCATCAGATATTTATCTTACTCGTAAAGAGTGGTATCAGATTTATCTTGCAGCTGGTAACAAGCTTCCATAAACAAAATTTGCGAAAGGAATCAAAAATATGAAAATACTGTTTATTGGTGGAACGGGTACAATTAGTTCTGCAATCACAAGACAAATTATAGACAATAGTAATCATCAATTATATTTAATCAATCGCGGAACAAGAAATAA
>Ga0209373_10003152_pt1 | contig 15574 bp, 13 predicted proteins | sample Higcelweek5metaG_FD_187173 | JGI IMG/M metagenome (GOLD analysis project Ga0209373, IMG submission 187173) | Freshwater pond sediment microbial communities from the University of Edinburgh, under environmental carbon perturbations - High... | ecosystem: Environmental > Aquatic > Freshwater >...
CACTATGATTTAAGGTTAAATTACTGTCCTTCTGAGTTTTATTTGGATAATCACTACCTGTTCCTTGACCATATTCTATTTGTGAACTAGCTCCTTCATCTGTATCCCAATAAATTACTATTTGGGCTTTTGCCTCATCTCCTAAACCATTTACTACCGTCTCAGTCGTAATATTACTAATTGTTGGCGGTCTCATATCAGCTGACGTTTTAAATTGTTTTATAGCTGTTTCTGCTCCATTTCCCATTTTATCTTTACCTTTAATTCCAATTACATATTCTGTATCGTCCATTAATCCTGTTAAAACAATTTCATGATTTTTACTTAAGGTCAATTTTATTTGATCTTTAGCAGTTTCCGGTTTACCCACTTGATAATAAGTCACAATTGAACTTACACTGGTGTTTGATTGCCACAAAAGTCTCAATGTTGCTGTTGGCATTCCTTTAACTTGTTGGACTTTTATGTTTGATAATTTTGGCAATGGTAAAGTTTCAAATAAATAATCATCACTAGTAAAAACATTATCCTCTTCATCATAAGCTTGAATTCTCAAATGATATTTTGTCCCTTGTTCCAAAGACTCTAATTTTATCGAACTTTGATTTTCTTCAGTTGAAGTAGAAAGTTGCAATGACTCTCCATAACTAACAGTTTTACCATATTGAATTGTCGCTCTAGTGGCACTTTTAATTGTAAAAGTTATATAAGCTGAATATAAACTTACATCACTAATTTTTACTGTGGATATTGTTGGTGCTGGATTAGTAGTAAAAGTCCCTTCTTCTGATTCTCCTGTATTTCCATCTTCATCTGTCCATAAAGATTGATAATAATAGGTTGTCCCTGGGTCAAGGCCTGTCAAACTAATAGTGTGAGCTGCTACTTGTTCTGAAGTTCCCACCTCATCACCATAACTTCCACTAGATTTACCATATTTTACAAACGAACTAGCCGTCCTACTCGTTGACCACGATACTACTGCTGATTTTGTTTTTGCAACTATAGATGGTTCTCCTATTAAAGTTGGAGCTACTCGCCATTTACCATCTGGTAATAATACTACTGTACTTGATGGAGCACTACATTCATTAGTAGAATCACAAGCTTCAACGCAATAATAATGTTTAACTTGAGTTAAATTAGTATCTACAAACGACTCACTGGTAGTTGATGAAACTAACCTAAAATCATTCATGTTTGTAGAACAGTTTGCCCCATCAGTTTTTGATCGATAGATTTTATAATTTGCCACTCCCGAACCACTTGCCTCTGGGCTTTCCCAAGCCAAAGCTAGTCTCCAATTACTTGTTTCTTTAACTGAAACATCAGAAATATCTACATTTTTTGGAATTCCCGGAGCCGAAGTTGCCGCTGTAAAATCAACCTTACTATATAAATTATAATCAATATTCCCAGCTTCATCTTTGGCTACCACATAAAAACTGTTAACTCCTTTTTGATTTGCATACTGACCAGCTGATAAATAAGCATTAGCCAAACCAATATCATTAACATTATTTTCTGTTGGCATTGCATTAATCGAGTAATAATATCTCAACCCAGTTTGGGATCCAAAATAAAATGATGGTGGCTCCCAACTAAAGGCAAATTCATTCACATTATTACTCTCCGGAGTTACTCTTAAGTTTTGCGGTCCAGAAGGAGCATTGGCACTATAATAATAAGTTGACGTTATATAATCATTGGCAAAATTACTAGCATTATCTCTAGCTCTAACATAAAAAGTATTACTTCCTGCTTGGTATGAAGGAATTCCCGAAATTATTTTTTCTGTAGTACATACCTCCGTTGATCCAATTGCTCCAGTTTTATAACAATAATCTTTAATTAACGAGCTAGTATCACTTGCCTCGTTCCAAGTAAAAGTATAACTATTTGTAGTTGAATAACCCGGTGGATCGGCCACAATTGTATTTGAATTCACTGGCTTAACATTGTCAAATTTATAAACAAATGGTTCCCAAATATCTTCACTCACATTATCTGCCTCATCTACTGCTTTAATTTTTAAATAATAAGTATTCCCCGATACCATTTCCGGAGCAGTGTATTGTGAAAGTGTTACTAAATTCCCTGATATTTGTGGATCGGCTGTTGCTCCAACTCCAAAATAAACATAGTATCCTTTTACTCCAGCCCCACTAACACCATCAGACGAACCTCCGTCTATTTCTTTATCTGGCCAATCAAAGACTGGATTACTATAGTTGTACCAATTTCCACTAGTTAGACTTAAAGTACTTCCTACTCCACTATAAGCAGTTAAATTTGTTGGGTTATTTGGTTCCTCTATGTCTTGAAAATAATTAATAGCATAGTCAGAAATATAACCAGAATAAACACCATCTTTTGATAAAAGTTCAAATTTTAATTGAATATATCGATTCTTTGGCGAATTTATTTGGAATATTTTATTTGTTGATATTTCTCTGGTGGAAGAGGTCAATTCCCAATCAGACCAATTAATATTATCTGCTGAAGTCTTTGTATAAACCACAAAAGAGAAATTTGGTGCTAGTGAATTACCTACCGAAATATTGGCAAATTTATAAACTTTTTCTAAATCATGAACTGGTGAAATATATGTTCCTTGTTTTTCATAAGCTGTATTTTCCGTTTTTAAAACATAACTATATAAACCAGTGCTTCTAGTCCCATAACTAACAGAACCTGGCAAAACATGAATTTTATCAGTTCCATTAAATACTGCTTCCGCCCCTGCTCCAAAAATTGGACCCTTGGGTGTTAATGATCCACTCCAAGCTCCAGTACTAATATTATATCGATACATTTCATTTGTACTTTCTCCTCGAGTGGCATATAAATATCCATCATTACCATCTACCATCCAACCTCCTTGATAAACTCTTGCTGATAAACTGGCCAATGTTGTCCAAGCAGTTGATCCGACATCCATTCGATAAAGAGGGTTTGGATTACTGGCCCCACCTTTTAATGTATAAATATAATTATCTTTTTTAACTAAATATGCTCCCCAATCTAAAGTACCTGGAGCATTGGCTACTCGACCCCAACGTGATCCTTCTGCCGCATTAGTATCGTATCGCCAAACTTCACTAGACCCCCAACCTCTAGTGGCATACACATAACGACTCCCATCATAAACTAAACTGTGACCACCATAATTATCCCAAGGCATAGTATCTCCCACATTTTCTGCCCAAATATTATTGCTAATATCATAAGTAAATAATTTTCGATAATAATAATCTCCGGTCATTAAAATTTTATTTTTATCCGACAAATAGACCATTTTACCCATATGATAATTTCCATAAGGAGCATTTTGTAATTTAGTTACTTCGCCACTATCAGCATTATATTTCACAAAAGTATCATCCCAGTTTCCTCTTTGCATATAATAATTTTGCCCTTCACCTTTGACCATTACTGTTCCCCAAGTTTCACCTCTGGCCTCTTGTCCTTTCCATAAATTACCAAATAAACCAGTTTGTGGTGTGTTCCAAGTTTGGCTAATAGTGTCAAAAATACCTGTTTGGTAATCCCATGCACCTCGCATCATATACAATTTTGTCCCCACTGTCTTTAAGCACTCTCCAGGATTTAATGGATAAATCAAATCCTCCAATTGTGTCCATACTTGGGTATCAATATTAAAGCGATAAAAATTAGTATAACCCGACATATAATAAACACTATTTGTCCCATTTTCATAAGCAATTCTAGAATATGTACCTGCAATCTCTGGTAAATTTGGCATCATCGTCCAATAATTATTTTCAATACTATAAGCAGCAAAACCATTAGTACCATTTCCTTTTGTTACATAAATAGTATCATTACCATCATAAGTTATATCTGATCCTGATCCCATCAAATTATTAGCTTGATAATCGATTGCTCCAAAGTCAGTACTGGCCATCTTTTCCCAAGTATCCAAGGTTGTATCATAACGATAAAAAGCATCTGAACTATTAGACCTAATTGCATAAATATATCTATCGCCATCAAAAACTAAATTGGTTCCCGCTCCCACCGTCATTGGAAAATCCGCCGCTGCTTCATCCGACCATAAACTTGATCCAATATCATATCGCCAGAAAGACCGAGTATATTTTCCTCTAAAAGCATACAAATAACCACTTGGCCCCTCAGTTAAAGCCGCTCCCCAGTTATAAACAGTATTTGGTGTCGAAGTGTCGCCAATTTTTAACCATACATTTGTAGGGATATCATATTCCCAAAATTCTCGAGTATCTCTACCCGGTAATAAATACATTTTATTTGTTGCCTCAACATAGGCTAAATTTGAACCATAATAAGGCACTGGATCACTTCTAAAAACCTCATCATACCAAAAACCATTATTATGGACTAAAGAAATCCGGCTACTGCCAATTTCAATATTATTTGTTGTTCCGATTCCAGAATCATCACCTATTGTCACTTCAAATCTTTGTGGGTCAACTCCACCAAAAATATAACTAAAACCAGTTATCGCTTCAGAAATATTTCCACCTTTATCTTTTGTTCTTATTCTTAAATAATATGTTTTTCCGTTAGTCATTTCTTTATTAACAGTATAGTCTGATATACTTTGATAGCTTCCTTCTGCTACTGGATCAGCCGTTGAACTTTCTCCAAAATAAACATAATAACCATCTATTCCTGACCCACTTCCATCACTTGCTCCCGACCAAGAAAAATATGGTGCAAAATGTTTATATGATACATTTTGAGATATTCCTACTCCTGAAACTTGTTGAGAATTACCATTAAAAACAGTTGGATTAGATGGTGCTGTTAAATCTCCATCATAAGTAATTTTTAAAGAATTTAAAACTGGAGTTGAAGTATTACTCGTTCCCACTCCTAAATTTGCTTTAAATTGAATATATCTATTTACTGTCAAAGATAAATTTTCATTATTATTAATATTCGTCCAATCAGTCCAATTTTCTTTATCACTACTAGTTCTTGCAGAAAAACTAAGTGTTGAATTATCAGGTGTTGAGTAGTCAGCTTCAAATTTACCCCAAGAATTAACATAAACTAAATCCATTATTTCTGAGGTCCAACTACCACTAGTGACATAATTTTGATTTGAAGTGACATACTTTTGTAAAGTTCTAATTCCTTGACCCAACATCGACCATAAATTTCCATTATTATCTACTTCTAAAGAACCACCACTATATGGACCATAATCCAATGGTCCATAACCTTGCATGTCTTGTAACCGTCTCCAAGTATTAGTCGCTATTGTGTATTCCCAAAAATCCTTCTTATAATTTCCTGCTTGAGCATAAATTTTTCCATTATAATAAACCACATCACTTCCTGCATACGGACCAAAAGGAATTAATCCAACATTTGACCAAGTAGTTGTCCCAATATTAAATTTTGTCATTAAAGTCTGTCCATAACCTGGTATTAAATAAATATCACTTCCATCAGATACCATAGCACTACCCAACATTGGTTCTGAATTATCTAAAGTATTAGTAGTTGTTGTCCATGAATTTCCACTGATACTATATCTCCAAAATGTTCGATTTCCTCCACCTCTACTAGCAAAAATATAATCTCCACTTCCTGGATAAACTAAAGCTCCTCCATGATAAACTATTGCCGGAGCATCGGTCAAATATTCCCAAGTATTATTGGTCACATTATATCTCACAAAAGTTTGTTGAGAAGTTCCACTCGCTCCAGACGAACCTCTCATAAAATAAATATAATTACCCACACTTACTCCCCTAGTTCCTTCATTTAAAGTTACTTGTGGTGATGGGTCTGATGCTCTATATGGTAAATCAGCCATTTGTGTCCAAGTGTTATTAGTCAAATCATACCTATAGAATCCAGCTGTATTTCCTCCTCTAGCTGTATATAAATACCCTCCATTGTAAATCATATCTCCACTAGTACTAAGACCAATCGGATGTTCTTTTGGTTCTACAAAAGTTCCTGTGGTTAAATTGTATTTCCAAAAATCATAATACCCATTACCCCTAAATACATACAATAGATTTTCATATTTGCTATAAACACTTCCTACATATCTGGTCGCTTGGGGTACATCTGTTAGTCTTTCCCAAGTTCCAGGATCAGTTCTTTTAGTTGTCCAAATTACTCCACCACCCAATCTTAAACCAAATCTAGCTCCACTTCCTAAACGTGCCGCCAACACTGCTCCTGTCCCCCCTGGTTGAGGTGAAATTACTGGTGGCGAATTGTAACCATCACCATTGTTAGTAATTGTAATTGAGGTAATTCGTCCAGAACTTACAGTATAAGTTCCCGCAAATCCTGATCCACCAGTTCCAGTATTATCTACTATTAAATTTCCAGCAGTATACCCTGATCCACCAGAAGTTATTCCAATTGAATAAACTGCTTTTCTTGGAGTTACTACTGGAACCGAATTGTATCCATCACCGTTATTAGTAATAGTAATTCCATTTATTGCTCCACTTCCATCAACTGTATAAGTTCCAGTCAGTCCACTTCCACCAGTTCCAGTATTATCAACACTAAAAGCTCCGGCTACATAGCCAGTTCCTGCTGTATAACCAATTGAATAAATGGCTTTTCGAGGAGTAATTGTTGGCAAAGAAGTATAACCAGTCCCTGTACTCGTAATTGTTAATCCATTAATTACACCAGAACTATTAACTGTATAAGTTCCTGCCAATCCTGATCCACCAGTTCCAGTATTATCAACACTAAAAGCCCCAGCTACATAACCAGTTCCTCCATTAGTAATATCTACTCCACCAACAATTGATAAATCCGGTAATTTATAGCGATAAAATCCTTGAGTTCCATTATCCTGGGTTACATACATATAATTACCAACCAAATCTATATTATGATTTTCGTAAAAATTTACTGGAGAGGATCCCAATGTATACCAAACATCAGTGGCAATATTGTATCGATACATTCCAGTGTAGTAACCCTGAGTGGTATAAATATTTCCATCTTGATAAACCATATTTGATCCCTGCTGAATTGCAGATGGAGTACTCATTAATGGAGACCAAACTCTTGTTGTCGGATTGTATTTCCAAAAATCACTATTCCAATTTCCTCTGATGCAATATATATAAGTACCATCAGTTGTTAAACTGGCACCACTAGCCATTTTATCTAAAGTTTCAGGTAAAACTTCCCAGGTATCAGCCGATTTAGAATAACGAGCAAAATACCTCTGCTTACTTTTATCCCCAAAAATCGCATAAATATAATTTCCCAAAACTACTAAATCAGATCCACCACCGGCATCAAAAGGCGTATTGGCTAATTGTTTCCATTTATTCCCCACTGAATCATATCGAGCAAAATACAAATCTGTATATCCCATTAAATAGGTATATCTATCATCAGAGACTAACGCCGATCCATTACTTAATGACCAATTTGGAGTTGCCCAAGAACTCGGATTCCACGATCCGGCTGGATTCAATTTTAATTCACCCTCTTTTGAAACTGCTTCAGTTTGATCAAATTCACCTTTTTCAAAATCAATTCGTGAAGTTATTGTTTTTTGACTGGCTCTGACCAATAAAATTTTATTATAAAAAACCCAACCACTTGCCCCCAATAAAACAATTAATCCTAAAACCAATAATAATTTTGACCTTTTCATAATGCCAAGACCTCCTTTATTATTCGTTTCAATTCTTTTACTTCTACTATATTAGTATTAAGTTTCCATCGTAATCCTCTACCCGCTTCTGATCTTCCCCAAGGCAATATTAAATGTTCTTTACCAATTTTCTGTCTTGACAGAGATGAAAATATTCCCCCCAAACCCTTTCCTTTCAAGCCTACTAATTTACTTGAGTCATTAGCTTCAATAATTCCATTTTTACTCTCAGCCAATACCTCCAACGCTTTTAGTTGGCTCAAACTCAGACGGTAAATTTTGTTTACCCATTTCTCCACAATTACAGTCTATATTATCCACATCGTCCATATCAAGTGGCAAATCTACTTTGTCTATCTTTTCCACATTGTCTTACTTATCCACATTATCTACTACATGCACTTTATAGCTAAAAAAATTAATCTGCTATACCCATTTCTTTATTAAATTCATCAGTAGTCTTTACACTTTCTTCACCCAACCTTACTTCATTATGTAAATCGAATGTTTGTTGATCACTCATATATGATCCTTTAGATATTCCCTTTTCTGTACTAAAAGTATGTCTTTCTTGTAAATCAGTTCGTTCACCATCTAAGACAATACTTTTAGTTTTGCCAAATTTTTCTCCCAAAAGTTTTGCAACTTGACCTGCACTTGTAATTTCTTTCATATTTTACCTATTTTACCATATTTAATTCATTTCAAAAACTACATCACCAACTTCATCAGTTCTTTTAATTTCTATATTTCTAACTTTTGATCTTTCTAATACTTCTTTTCGTGGATGATCAAATCGATTATTTTTCCCTACACTAATCACTGCTATTTTTGGTTTTAATAAATCTAATATTTCCTCGCTTGTTCCATTTTCCGATCCATGGTGAGCCACTTTTAAAACATCAATTCCATTATCAAGTATTCCGTAGCCTTGGCGTAGGATACCTTGCCACACCAATCTCTGTTCTGTTTCTTTATCAATATCAGCACTTAAAAAAGCTCTCCATTTTACACTTCCTTTATATATTAAATATCCTGCTACTGAATTTTTATTTTCTTCATCAAAATCTACAATTTCTGGCGGATTGACCACCTCAAAATCAAACATATTAGTGCTAATTACATCATTTTGGCTAATTTTTTTTGAACTAATTTTTTGTTCATTACTAAAAATATTTTCCACTTTATAACTTTCTAAAACATCATTTAACCCTCCAACATGATCACTATCTCCATGAGTCAAAATCATCACTTCAATTGTTTTATCCCAAAATGGTAAGTGTCGATTTAAACATTCCAAAACTTTTTTATTATCTGGCCCAGTATCTATCAACATTTGAATATTTTTGTAGGTTGCCAAAATTGCATCCCCTTGTCCTACATCGCACACAACCATTTTTCCAGTTTTATTAGGTAAGGAAAAATAAAATATCCCAATTAAAAAAACCAAACTAATAAATAAAATTATTCTGTTTTTCATATTTTATATAAATCCAAATCAAGATCAGATACCACCCTAAAAGCATCATCCAATTAAAGTTTATACTCAAATTAACCCACTTCATACTCCCTATCAACTCTACTACTACCACAAAATATTTTAATAATGGCATTATTGACCACAAAATTATTTTTCCTATCATTGGCACTACCAAACCAATGATAGAGCCAATAAATCCAACTACCGTGATCACTTCTACTATAAATAGCACCAATACATTACTAATTGGACCTATTAAATTTAACTTACCCAACCCCAATGCCATTATTGGACTAATCCATGAAGCCACCCAAAAACTTGATCTAATAATATCTTTCCATGGACTACTAATTACACCAAAAAATGCCCCAAAACTCAACCAAAAACTAATTTCTAATACCGATTTTGGCCACGCCAAAATAATTATTAGTCCACTAAATATTAATCCCCGCCAGACATTATATTTTCTCCCCAAAATTTGTGCCCAATACATGACAGAAACCAATATCAATGCCCGAACAATTGGAATTTCCCAGCCTACAATATTTAAATAAAATAACGAAGTTAACCATGCCAACCCAATTGCCCATTTTCTTCCAATCCATTTAGCCAAGCCTTCGACTATCCCTTTAAACACCAAAATCATATTTGAACCACTGACCACCACCAAATGCAGTAACCCACTATTTTTTAGTTGATTATAAAAATCCCTACCAAAATCCTTTTCTCCCCAAAGCATTCCATTTAAAAGTGCTGCTTCTTTACCAGGTAAACTTTGACTCACTACATATATCAAACTATCCTTCATTACAAACTTGTACATCAACAATCCGATTCCCAGCAATATTATCCAGAAATAAATTTTTTTATATTTAAAATTTAATTCCATATTTAGAAAAATCTGAAGTCACAATTTTGAAGCGATTTTGAGCCTGGGCAACCAGACTCATTTGCCAGCGGAAAAATTAGTGACAAAGATTTTAAACATAAATTTAAAGCGCAATTTCATCTTTAATTTTTTCAAACAATTTATCTCCTATGCCACTGACTAATTTCAATTCATTTATATCTTTAAATCCCCCATTTTTAGTTCGATAATCAATAATTCTTTGGGCTATGGCTGGACCAATTCCTGTCAATTTATCCAAATCCTCTATCGTGGCAGTATTCAACCTAACAATGCTATCTGTTTTGCCTAAAACTTTATTATCTACTTTTATTTCTTCCCCAATTCTAGGTATATAAATCTTTTGTCCATCTACTAATTTTTCTGCCTGATTTAAATTTTTCTCTACCCACTCCCGATCAGCTTTTGCTCCTAAACCTCCAGCCACAATCAAAGCATCAATTACCCTATCTCCATTTTTTAATTCATAAACTCCAGGGTTTATCACCTCTCCTGCCATATCAATAGTTACTTTACTATTAACTTGTACATCAACTATAGGAGTTGGGCTAATATTTTTTGAAGTTACTTTAACTTCTGTTTTTTCCCAAAAATTACTTTTAAAATTTATTCCAATTCCAATTACTAATAAAATAATTCCCAAAATTAATAATCCATCTATTAATTTAAATTTCCGTAATCTATCTAACATAATATCTATAATTAAGTTTAACAGAAACAATTTCATGCTAAAATAGGGACATTGTTCATTCGCGAACATAACACATTAAAAACTAGGGGAAGGGAAAATTTATGGGAGGTATTATTAATTGGTTTAAAAAAATGTATCAAGTAATCTGGCTAGACATCACATTTCATCGTTACCGGCATTCAAAAAATAAATGAAAGGAGAAGAATTTATGACAAAACCATTTTCAATTAAAGAACAGAAAAAGGCTGACGCCAAAAAGAAAGACGAGATAGCTATTGCTAATTTCGGTATATCTTACAAGCAATGTTGTCCTCTTCAAAGAGCGGAGGTAAGATTGTTAATCGAACAAGAGGAAAATCAATGATTATACATCGTCCACCAAAGAAGAAGTCTTATTTATTTGAGCGTTTAAAATACGAAATTGCTCAAGAATTGCATCACAAACCTTATTCTTTATGTACCGCGATTCAAAAACAACTTGTAGATGAAGTCATAAGAGAAAGAAACGATACCGCTCGCAGTTACTATCACATAAGCTATGTCAATTGCTCCGATACTCAAAAGGAATACATCAAAGACCATTCTTAATAAAAAAAGGAGAACGATCATGTTTTTCAGAAAAATAGTTATATTTTTCAAGAGACTTTGGAACAGAAAAACCATCAGACAAAAAAGAGACGAACTAGCGAACATGCGCTATGGTTTAAATTACAACGAGTGTTGTTCGATAAGAAGGTCAGCCATCAATCAAGCGTTAAGAATCACCAATTCAAAAATTAGTTATCTATTTTAGATAGACCACCCAGAAATTTCCTATCTCACCTACGAGATATAAGTTTCTACCTGGTGGTACAAATCTGTGCTTATGCACTCTTGTACCACCTAAAATCCCTTTGTAAACTTGATACTTTAGCCAAAATCGACCATACTATTTATATGCCTCAAATTTTGACTATTTTAATCTACATTTTATTTGCTTTAACCAGCTTCATTTTTACCAATTCTAGTTTAGCCATTTACAGTCCCCAACTTATTGCTCTTATTTCTATAATTTTTATTATTCTTCTTTTTCAAAAAAAACTTTCTTTTCATCTAATCTCTTTTATTATTACTTTAACTGTCTTTTTTACTGGCGGTCTAAATTCCTCTTTTTTCTTTTTAATTTATTTTCTATTGTTTACACTCGCTTTTCAAAACCCACCCTCTACCACCCTTTCTTATTCACTAGTTTTAATTCTTTTGTTATCTCAATCCCTTAATTCAGTTCAATCATTAATTCCTTTGTCTTCGTTACTTTTGATCACTCCTCTTTCTTGGTTTATTGGCAAACAATATCTTGAAAAAGTAAAAATTGAAAGTGAACTTTCTGTCGATGAAACCAATTTTTTGCTTTGGTTATCTCTTAAATTTAAAACTGGAATTTGCCAAATAGTTGAAACCTCATCAGAACTTTTGTCCACTCCTCTTCAGCCAATTCAAAAAGAAAAAATTCATTATATTAAAGACAGTGCCAAATCTTTACTTAATTCTTCAGAAAAATTAAAAGCTGAAATTGACCAGCAATCCGATGAAAATTAAGATTATTATTTTTATTTTATTTGTTGCTATCATCTACGACCTATCATCTACGACCTCACTTGCTCAAAGTTTTACTTCTCCTAGTTACCATATTGATTGGGGAAATTTTAATATGACTGGTGGTAAAAAATCCTCCACTAATTATATTTTGACTGATTCAGTCGGTCAAAACGCTCCTGGTCAATACAACAGTGCTGGTTATACTGTCAAAGCTGGTTTCCAATATGCCTATATTCAAGATTATAAATTTTCTTTTTCTATCGATAATCTTGATATTAATTTTGGAACTCTTAGCCCCAGTGTTGGTAATACTCAAACCAATAATATCTCCATTACCACTCCAACTGGTCATGGATACGAAATTTTTACTTCTCAAAATTCTCCCCTAGCTACTTTAAATATTAATACTACTATCCCCGATACCACTTGCGATAATAATGATTGTGATCAAACAACTTCTGGAGTTTGGGTCGATAATAATACTTATGGATTTGGTTTTAATGCCACTGGAAATGGCACTTCTAATTATTTTGTCGATTCTACATATTTTCGCCAATTTGCCAATCAACAGACTGGTGAATCACCTCAAATTTTTATGTCAGAAAATAATCCTGTCAAAAACCATTCTGCAAAAATTACCTATAAAATCAATATTTCTCCTCTCCAACCTGAAGGTTCTTATCAAAACAATATTAATTTTACTGCCGTTCCCAAATACTAAATATGTCAGATTTTAATATTACTATTAGTCCAGCTCAGATTGAATACCTGGTCAAACCCAATGCCACTATTATTCAAGCTTACGAAATTAACAATAATTCTAGCCAAGACATTTATCTTAACTCCGAAGTCTTACCATTTTTACCTCAAGGTAATTCTGGATCAGTCGTTTATCAAAATATTCCCGTCAATCCCAATATCAATTTTTCCCTCAACAATTCTGATTTAATTTTAGGTCAACCATTTTTACTAAAAGCCAATTCCAAACAACAATTAGTCTTAAAAATAAAAACCTCGAATAATACTTCACTTACCGATTCCTATTACACTTTTTTTGTCTCTCAAGTTCAAAAACAAAATAATGCTAATTTCCCTCAAGCTAGTGGTAAAATCGGTTCTCATATTTTACTTAGTGTCACTAATACTGAAAATATTTCCACCAAAGGCAGTATTAATTTATTTAAAATTACTCCCAAAATTAAAGATGTTTTTTTTAGTCGACTTCAATTTTCTGGAGAAGTCAAAAATGATTCTAATTATTTTTTAAAAACTTCTGGTCAAATTACTTTGACTAAAAATGATCAAGTTTTAAAAGAGATTAAACTTCAACCTCTAAATGTTTTGGCTAATTATTATCGTCAAATTGATTGTCAAAATTTAGATAACTGCACTCTTAAAGGACCATTTTGGCCAGGGAAATATACTGTCACTCTTTCCTTTGATCAAAATCTAAAAATCCCTAGCCAATCAATTTCTTTTTTTGTTCTACCCCTTTCTCCAATAATATTTATTCTATTATTAGTTGGAATTATTTTTGGATTTAAAAAACTTTTCCCAAAAGCCTAAACATGTTTTTCTTGTAGACTTCTACTCCTGGTTGATCAAACGGGTTCACCCCCAATAAATATCCACTCATCGCACATGCCCTTTGCCAAAAATATATTAAGTAGCCTAAATTAAATTCATCTAATCGAGGTAAATTTATTATTATATTTGGTGTTCCCCCATCTATATGAGCTTGTATTGTCCCCTCCATGGCTTTTTTATTAACAAAGTCTAATGTGGCTCCCGACAAGAAATTTAACCCATCACTATCATTTTCTTCTTCGTTAATTACTAAATTTTCTTTATCTTCTTCCACATTCAAAACTGTTTCAAATAAAATTCGATTTCCATCTTGAATAAATTGTCCCATCGAATGTAAATCAGTCGTAAAATCAACTGATGCTGGAAATATTCCTTTTTTATTCTTACCTTCACTCTCTCCAAAAAGTTGTTTCCACCATTCACCTAAATAATGAAGTGATGGTTCATAATTAGCTAAAATTTCAACTAATTTTCCTTGACTATAATAAATATTTCTAGCTACCGCATATTTATAAGCTTCATTTTTTAATAAATTTTCTTCACCAAAATCTGCCATTGCTCGTTTTGCTCCATTTATTAACTCATCAATATTAATTCCAGCCACCGCTATTGGCAGCAATCCCACTGCTGTCAAAACTGAATATCGACCACCGATATCATCTGGCACTACAAAAGTTTCGTAACCTTTTTTTGTTGCTAAATTTTTTAAAACTCCTTTTTCCTTATCCGTGGTCGCATAAATTCTTTCATTAGCTTTTTGACCATATTTATTTTCCATCCATTCTCTTAAAACTCGAAAAACCAAAGCCGGTTCTGTAGTTGTTCCCGATTTAGAAATTACATTTAAAGATACTTCTTTACCTTCAATTTGTTTTAAAATATTTTTTAAATATCTTGAGCTTAAATTATTTCCAGCAAATAATATTTTTACTTTTGAGTCATTACCTAAAGCTTCAATTACTGCTTTACTTCCAAGATAAGATCCACCAATGCCTATCACTATCAAAATCTGAGAATCATTTTTAATTTTTTCTGCCGCTAATTTTATTCTTTCAAACTCCTGTTTATCATAATTAATTGGCAAATCCACCCATCCCAAAAATTCCGACCCTTCACCTGTTTTATTATTAATTTTTTTATGAACTTCACTTACTTTTTCTTGCCAATTTAACAATTCCTTATCGTCTATAAAAGTTTTTATCATATAACCCATTCTAACAAAAAAATATATTTATTCTTTTATCAGCTCAAATCTTTTTACATTTTTACCTTTCCATTTCACTTTTTTAAACCACATACTTTTTGGCCTCGCCCAAACCGAATCTTTTCCAAACTTCGGATTTTCACCTAATTGAATATAAAAAACCAGCTTCTCTAAAGTTTCACTATGCCTTCCAATTCCAATTACCTTGCAAACATGATCTTTGTAATGACGATAAATTGCCCTACTTTTATTTCCCATAAATTATTTTAAATCAATCCAATATCTTTGATAAATACTTCCATCAGTCCAAACTCTTTCATCTTCCAATACCCCACCGTTTTTCAAAATTGTTTTTGCTGATGCTAGATTTGATTTTGTACAAGACACTAAAACTTTTTTCAATCCCATTTTTTTACATTCAATTAAAACCAATCTCAACATTTCAGTTGCAAAACCAAGTTGCCTTT
>Ga0209373_10003153_pt1 | contig 15573 bp, 14 predicted proteins | sample Higcelweek5metaG_FD_187173 | JGI IMG/M metagenome (GOLD analysis project Ga0209373, IMG submission 187173) | Freshwater pond sediment microbial communities from the University of Edinburgh, under environmental carbon perturbations - High... | ecosystem: Environmental > Aquatic > Freshwater >...
GCTGAATTGATAATTATGTGCCCGGGGAGTATGTATGGCAGTGTGGTGATTAATTTGTTACCAAAAGGGATGAGGGAGGCATATCGAGACTCAAAAGCTAAAAAGATTTTGATGGCTAATATTATGTCGGTGGCTAATGAGAATAATGATTTTAGCCAGTGTGAATATGTGGCCGTGTTTAAGAAATATCTGGGTATTAATCGACCATTTGATTTGGTGTTGATTGCTGACTTGGAGAAACTTGATCAGGGGCAACTAAAAAAAGTGAAAGAGTATTATGCCATGGAACATTCGAAACCGATTGTGAAGTGTGATGAGATAAGTGATTATGAAACGAGACTGGTTGATTTGGCGGTGATTGAAGAGAAACACATGCGACTGCGACATAGCGAAGAAAAAATGGCTAAGATTTTTAAGGAATTAGGATGAAGAAAATAGTGGCGGTGACCGGAGGTAATGGTTTTATCGGGAAAAGGGTGGTGGACATGCTGGTGGCTCAGGGATTTGGGGTAAAAGTATTAATACATAAAAAAAAGAGAGGGATTAACAAAAATGCGATCTTGGTTGCGGGTAACATTGAAAATAAAAAAGATATTATTAGATTAATTGATGGGGCGGATTATTTAGTTAATTTGGCAGCGATAATGGATCCTAAGTGTGACGTTAAAATTGTAAAAAGAGTGAACACACAAGCAGTTAAGACAATGTTGGACTTAATTGAGAACAAACCGATTAAAATGGTCCAGGTGTCATCGGTAATGGTGTTTGCGGACACCTTAGATAAAGAGAGGGATGAGAGTTGGATCAGAAGGGACAAATCGAAGTGTGGTATCTACGAGTTAAGTAAAATTTTGGCCGACCAAATAGTGGAGAATCATCCCAAAAAAATTGTGACAGTCTATCCGTCGATTGTCTTAAAAAATGAGAGTTGGCTGGATAAAAGCAGAAAACCAAAGGGATTAATTGGAGTGGTTTGGGAGATAGTTGGGGGAGGGATACCCGGGGGTTTGATGGCGATGATAGGCCCTAGGAACAGGTGGAGAAATATAGTTGAACTAGATGATGTGGTTGAAGGAATTGTGGGGGCGATGAAAAATGGGGTTGAAGGTGAGGGTTACATTTTGGGTGGTCAAAATATTACTTCAGGTGATTATTTGGATAGTTTGAGGAAACTGGCTAGGACTAAATATGGCTGGAAGATTAGAATTCCGGAATGGCCTTTTAAATTGGTTAAATTATCATCTTCACTGATTAAGTGGCCGAAAATATTGTACAGTATCAGCCAATCATTGCCGGTTAACATGAAATTTTCATCTGAAAAAGCACATAAACAGTGGGGTTATATTCAGAAGTGGAAATTGCGTTAAAAAATATATCTCTATTTGATAGAATGAAATATGTCGCAAAGGAAGCTTAAGAAACAACGAAAAGAGATTGAAAATAAGGTTGTTAGTGAAATTGAGACTGGCCGGCCGAATGAGGGTATCAGAACAATTATTCGTAAGAATTGGATATTTTTAGTAGTGATTGTGGTGGGGACAATATTGTTGTACTTGAACGGCATGCATGGAGATTTTGTATCTGATGATTACGCTACTATTCCGCAAAATCCTAATGTGGCAGACATAAAATATAACATTGTTACCGTTGATTCTAGAAATTTGGTGAATTGGTCCAATACGCTGGTGGCATCAATTTTTGGAGTAGGAAGCCCTGTCCCCTTTCATGTTTATAGCCTACTTATTTATGTGTTGATTTGTGGGTTGGTGTTTATTTTTGGATATCAGTTGATGGGGAGAACAGTAGCGATGATTTCGACGGTAATATTTTGTGTTCATCCAATTCATGTTGAAGCTGTGTCGTGGATTTCGGGAAAGCCGTACACTTTGTCGACTTTTTTTATACTGTCGATTTTGATCTTATTAAAAGCTTTGATGGATACGGGTAAACGAAAGTATTTAATTGCGATGGTGTTTTGTTTACTGATGGCGTATAAGGCTGAAGGAGCCAGATCGTTAACTATATTTTTCTTGGTCCCCTTGTTGCTGATATATAGAGGGACAAAAGGGGTAAAATTTGATTTTAGAAAAATATTGTTATTTGCCGGTATTTTGGCGCCGATTATCTTATTATTAATCTGGTCAAGAATTATGACCAGAGTTGGGGTGGTTAATTCCGGATATAACTCTAGTGAGAGTATTTTTTATAATCCTTTTTTTCAATATCCGACTTCGATAGCAAAATACCTTCAACTGTTGGCGGTTCCGACTGATTTGACTCTGTATCACACCATGTTTGTATTTCCTGTTTGGTTGAATTGGGCGATAACTTTGAGTTACCTGGGGGCGGTGGGCTATTTTTTCTTTAAGAACAAAAAAATATTTTTTGGGTTAACTTTTATTTTTTTGGCATCGGTATCCTCGATGGCTCCAGTTAAAGTGGCTTGGCTGGTAGCAGAAAGATATATGTTTTTTGGATCATTAGGTTTTTGTTTGTTGATTGGATTGATAATTAATTATATTTTTGAAAAAAGCCAATATATTGCGATAGCAATTTTTAGCTTGATCGTGGTGTTGTTTAGTTTTCGAACTTATTTGAGAAATATTGATTGGCAAACAAACCACAATCTATGGGTTAACACCTGTCAAGTATCGCCAAATTCGCATAATGCCTGGAATAATATTGGCGATGATTATGACAAGTTGGGGCAATACGAAAATGCGATTAAAGGATTTACTCAGTCGACCGTGGTTAAACCAAATTATGCCGACGCTTTTCATAATCGGGCTAACATCTTTTTTAAAACCGGGAGATTGGATTTGGCTAGAGATAGCTATAATACGGCACTGTATTTTTCACCCAACTTGTTTCAAACATATTTGAGTTTGACCCAAATTGATTTGATGGAGAGTAAGTTGCAATTGGCTTTACAGCATGCATCAAAAGCGGTAGAGCTGGAACCTAACAATCCACAACCGGCTTATGTGCTGGCGATTGTTTACGCTCAAGCGGGTGAGGTGGATAAAGCCAAACAAATATTAACCAAAATTGTACAGATTTATCCTGGTTATAAGATCGCAGTTGAAGCGTTGAATCAATTGAATAAGTAGGTTTGATAAATGATATGAAGAAAATTCCTCGCTTTTTATTTGTTCACCCTGAAGAAGAAAATATTGGGATTGAATATTTGTCGGCTTCTTTAAAAAAGAACAAGATACTAATTGAATTACTGTATTTGCCAAGGCCTTATAACAATATTGCCTTTCATTTTTTAAAAAATAAAAACACTAAGCCTGAGAGTGAAATAATTTTGGAAAAAGTAAAATCGTATCACCCTGATGTGGTCTGTTTTTCTCCTTTTACGTCTCAGTATTTGTGGACGATTGAGCAAGCGAAAAAAATTAAAAAACAGTATCCTGGTATTTTTATACTGTTTGGTGGGGTACATGTGAATTCGGTACCTAACGAAGTAATTAAAATGAAAGAGGTTGATGGAATGATTGTGGGAGAAGCTGATTATCAAATTGTTGAATTTGCCAGAAAGTTTTTTGATCAAAAAAAACTATTGTCTGTCCCCTCTTTGTGGATTAAAAATAAAAAGAAGATTATTAGAAATAAATTAGCACTTTTGGAAAAGAATCTGGATAAATTGCCTTTTCCCGATAAGGACATATTTTATTCACAAGTTCCAAAACCGTTGACGGAAACAACGTACGTCATTATGGCCAGTAGAGGTTGTCCGTTTGCCTGTTCTTATTGTGCAAATAATATTTATAAAAAATTATATTTAGGACAAAAGAGATTGCGCTTTAGATCTCCGGAGAATGTGGTGGCTGAGCTTATGTTGGCTAAGAAGAAGTATAAATTTAAAATTGTTGAGTTTTTTGACGATGTGCTGGCAATTGATGACATTAGATTGGAAGAGATGATGAAACTGTACAAAAGAAAAATTAATCTGCCTTTTACCTGCTACATGCACCCTCAGTTGATTAATAAGAAAATTATTAGATTGCTCAAATCGGCCGGTTGTTGTTGGCTTAAGATGGGGGTGCAATCTGGGAATGAAGAATATCGTCGTAAATATTTGAATAGATATGAAACTAATGCTGAAATTATTAAAGCTTCTGACTTGTGTCATAAGTATAAATTGACATTCTCTTTGGATCATATCTTTAATTTACCCGGAGATTCGGAAGATAACTTAATCGAAGCAGTAAGATTGTACAACCGATGTAAGCCAACAATAATTAATTTTGGGACTTTAATTTATTTACCCGGAACGGATATTATCAGCCATGGGTTAGAACATGGATTGCTAAATTTAAAAGACGTAAAAATGATAAACGCTGGAAAAGATCCGGTAATTCACATGTCAAATATTGAATTATTTTCTCATCAAAATCACAACTTAAAGAATATCAACTTATCGGTCTTTGATATGTTTTTTACTCTTATACCGATTACATCACGGTGGTTGATTGAATTTTTGATAAATAGGAAAATATATAAGTGGAAAAGGCCAGTTCCGAAGGCCATTTTGATATTTCTAAAGATTTTAAATAAAATTCATGCCCGGCAAATTTACATATATTTTTCAGTATTTAAGACGATATATTATTTTTATCAGTGGGAAAGAAGAGAAAAGTTAGTGGAGACTAAAGCTTGAGGTGGTGGGCAGTTGGCGATGACGGGCTAGTTTTTTGATATCTTGGTAAAAGGTTTTGGCAACACTATCACCATTGAAGTGCTTGGTGACATAATCATGACCATTTTTGGCGATAGTGGCAAGTTTGGTGGGATGTGTTTGGTAATAGCCTATTTTGGCCAACATGTCTTTTAGGGTACCATCGTAGCCAATATAGTGAATTCCTGGAACTAGTCCGATGTCGGTGTACATTGGGTCGTTTAGGCCGACGTAGGCACTGCCACAGGCCATACCCTCGACAAAACCGACAGACGGGAGGGACAACTCTTCGGGGACGGTAAACATGCAGTATTGATTATATTTGTCGACAATATTAAATTTGAAGTATTTTATTCTGGAAATGGAGATGCCGTTGTAGATGCTTTTGTAGAGTTTGACAATAAAGTTATCCTGGGGCGAGGGATATTTTGGCTGGTGTTCGAATACCTTACTGGTTATGGTGTCTATTTTGGAAATTATTTTATCTTTATTGTCCATAATTATTTTTCGAAGTGGAGTAAGTGAATCGACATGATAGTAGTCGTTGAAATCTTTGAATTGGCCGGAATCATTTAGATCTTTGGTGACGACCACTGAACCGGTGGAAAGACATTTGTTGACTCTTTGATTAAAAGGTAAGTAGGAGTGAAATCGTTTTTCGTAGACGTACGGCAAAACATAGACATTTTTTTTGTAAAAACTGAAGTGTTTGCGGAAATAGGGTGAATTTTTGAATAAGTTATTTTCGGCAATTAAAATGTCAGGAGATAAGGGTTTTAGATTTTTGGCCAGAGAAGAGGTGAAGTTGTTGTAGTGGGTAATGTGGAATAGGGTCAGAAAACGGTGATTGGGAGGTATGGGGATGGCGATATTGTGATCAAAAGTTCTAAGAGTTTGAGAGAAGAGAATGTCACTTGACGATAGATCTTCGAGCTTGGTAATAATTTTTATTTGAAAAGGGTTGAGGTGATTAATAATTGCCCAAATAAATATTTCTAACCTGATGGGAAAATATCGACTTAGATATTCAGGGAGTGAGGATGAGGCAGGAGTAACAAAAAGATGGAGCTGATGATGGGAAGAAAAATAATCAATGAGGTATTTATATCTGATGGTGCTGTGAATTCGGCTAAAGTGGTTTAACACGGTTGCGCCAAAAAAAGCACTTTTTTGAGGATTAAGAAAGATAAATCTCATAAATTATTTCGATAAAATATGGTTGGCAAATTGAAGTACTTCGAGATTGCCGGTATCCAACCACAGGGGAAATTCGACAGACTTAAATTGAAAACCTTGGGATATCATCAATTGAATAGCGGCACAATCATTGAGAGTGCTATCGTTGGGGTTTTGGTGGTAAATCACCTCGAGATTGCTCCAAAATTCTTGATAGTTTTTGAATCCAGCTAAGCCGATATGGAAAAAACTGTATGATAGAGCTCCTTTTTGATTCAGTTGGGTGAGATAGCCGTTATTTTCAATGTAGGAGCTGTATTTTTGGGTATTAAAGATGGATGTATCTTGACCGGAGGATCCACCGTCCCAATTAAAATTGTTGGGAGAAGGGATAGGGCCGTTTGGGATAGTATCATTGCAGTTAAATATAAACGGAGACTGCAGTAATGACTTGGCTTGTAACATTGAATAACCAAGACTGGTCCCCTCTCCTTGATATTTGTCGACGGTGACAAACTGAAATATTCGATTAGGGTATTTGGCGATGAGGTGGTCTTTGACTTTGTCGCCAAAGTAGCCAAGAGTTAGAACTATTTCAATGTTTTGGGGGTATGAATCGATAATGTGGTCAATAATTGGTTTGCCATGAAGAAGAACCAAAGATTTATTAGTGTTTTTGACCAATTCCCCTAATCTTGATCCGGTGCCTGAGGTGGTGATTAGTAATTTGTACATTGATGACTAAAACAAACAAATCATTTTATCATTATAATTGGAGTGGTGAGAGCTATTTATCCAACCTGATGTGATAATATTTCAATATTATATTTTTATGAGTAAATGTCTGTAAAGAAAAAAAAGGTATTGGTTCTTTATCCGGGGACAATGAACAGAGCCAGAATTGCCTTGGCTGTGCCCCTATTGTTGGGAATAGCTAAAGATCAAGGTTGGGAGGTTAAATACTTTGACACGGCTTTTTATGAAAAAGAGGATGATTCGGTTGTCGGAAAAGAGAAGACCGGGGGCTTTATGCCTGCTCCAAAAGAGACTTTGCCCGGAATGATTGGAAAGGAAAGACTGATACCGGATGTTCAAAAGGTGATCGATGATTTTAAGCCTGAGGTGGTGGCGATTACCGCCATGACTTGCGACTACCAATATTTAATGACATTTTTCCCTAAGATTAAGTTGCCCAAGAAGACAATAGTGATTATTGGCGGGAACCATGCCACGTTTATGGAAAAGCAGGTAGTTGAGACAGGTTTATTTGATGTAGTTTGTATTGGGCAAGGAGAGAAATCTTTTGAAGAGTTGCTTCAAAGAATGACACTGGGTAATGATATTAGTAATATTGAAAATACTATTTTTAGAGATAGAAAAAGCGGAAAGATTACACAAAATAAATTAAGAAGATTGCTGTCTTCTGAGGATTTGTGGGAGTTTCCCCTGGATTATTCTTTTTTTGATCAGAGGTATTATAAATATCCTTTTGATGGGAAGACAGTAAATATGTTTTGGCTAGAAGTGGGTCGAGGCTGTCCGTTTAATTGTACTTATTGCGGAGCTCCCTTATTGAGAAATCGTTTTATGGGTTTGGGTCAGTATTTGACTGTCCGGCCAATTGATTCAATATTCGAAACGATTAAGCAGGTCAACCGACATCACAAGATAGATATCTACAACATAACTCACGAATGTTTTTTGGCTCAACCAAATGAATGGTTGGAAGAATTTGTGGAGAGGTGGTCAAAAGAAGTTAAAGCAGGTTTCTTGATTCAGACCAGAGTGGAGACGATTACTCAGGAGAAATTAGATATTTTAAAAAGATCAAAAGCGCCAACTATTCAAATTGGGCTAGGGATAGAGTCGGGTTCAAAAAGAATTTTAGAAGAAATTTGTAATCGTAAAATGAGGATAGATGATTTAATTCGGGGATATGATTTGATGAATGCCAATGGTTTTAGAACTAATGCTTATTATATGATTGGTTTGCCGACTGAAACTAGAGAAGAGATATTTGAAACGATTGAGCTGTGTGGCCGGGTGAAATCTCATATTAATTCTGTCAATATATTTCAACCCTATCCTGAGTTGCCACTGACTAAATTGTGTATCAAAAAGGGATATATGAAGGGTGATGAAATAATTCCTTCTGTAACTGATGTGTCGATACTTAATATGCCAATGATTTCTTCGGATGAAATTGGTAAATTGAGGCGGACTTTTATGCTTTACGCTAAATTACCTAAAAAATACTGGCCAGATATTGAAAAGTGCGAAAAAGATTATGAAAATAACAAGCCATTGTATGATAAGTTGCTAAAACTTAGGTGGAAACACGAGAAGGCAAGCTTTAAATAGGCTCTTACTTTTTTGTCCAAGATCCTGATTGATGTTGACTAAAATCGAAATTTAAAATATCGATGGGGGTAAAGAATTTTTCGGCTAAATGGAAGCAGGCTTCAGCTACGGCACCGGAACCACCAGCGGAGGTAGTGACGAAGTTGGCAAAATTTCGGGTTTGATAGAAGGCATTGGCCGGAGCGATGCTATATTTAACCTGTTTAAACACTAAAATATCATAGAGTCCATCGCCCATATAGACTGTTTGGGAAAGATGGTATCTGTCTTTTATCCAGCTGGCGCGATCAAAAGTACTGACTAAGTCTAGGGGGAAATTCATATCTTCCATTCTTTTTTGGGTGATAGAAAATCCCCTTTTGTCGCCAGTGACAAAGTGGATATGTAAATAATTCTTGATTAAGGATAGGGCATCGGCATCATCCGGTCCAAAAACTTTCATAACCTTGCCTTGGGCTGAATAATGGAATTGACCGTCGGTCATGACTCCGTCGACATCGAGAATAAAGTTTTTTAGATTAGTACTCATCTTGTTGTGATTTTATATAATTTACCCACAGATTATACTTGCCAAAATAATATAAAAATAAATCTAAGGGGTGTTCATGAAGGGGAGACATGTTGAGCCAGATAAGCGAGGTTAGAATATTAATCTTGGAAATATCGTAGCCGTGGACTTTGAGATAACTTAATAGGGTATTTTGACAGTCAACTAGTTTTTGACGTCGGTAAACTTCGAGATCAACCTGATTGTCTTGGAATAGGATGTGATATTGATTGTTGGCTAATATCTGATGATTTAGGGTTAAGTTGTGATTTAATTTGGCTAAATCGTAGTATTTGTCACCAGCATTGAGCAGCCCAGCAAAATCCTGACGCCAATCGAGTAGGCAAAATCCATGATTCGTTTTTAGGATATTATCTAGAATAAAATCACCATGAAATAAGGTTGGTTTGGCTTGACATAATTGTTTTTGATCGAGTAACCCGAGAATAATTGAAAGCTTAGGAACTTTGATTCCATTAATAATGTTGGAGGTGTCTTGAATGTGGCGGGTTGAATAAAATTGTTTGAGACGGTCGTTGGTTTTTTTGAAGTAAAAATCCTGACAATAATCTGAAAAGTTGGTGATTTTCTTTTTGGGTGTTAGCCACAGTTTTGTTTCTGACCATTTTATAAGATCAACAATAGTTTTGGAGTTGACTGTGTCGGAAAATAGTTGACCTTCGACATAGTCATAGCGATAAAAATTGGGTCGATAGGATTGAATTTTGGGCACAATTGATTTTAATAGTTTGGCCCTTTTTACTCTTTTTAGAACAATATCGGGATTAGAAAAAAACTTAATGACAAATTTTTTAAAAAAGAAAATTGATTCATCTTTTTTTTCGAGAACAGTCTTGGTTGGTTTAAAATGAAGCTTGGCTTTATCGTAATTATCTACTTTGCCGACATCGTACCAATGCTTGAATGGGTACACCTTGAAGGGACACTGATTTTCAATTAGATTAGAGAGGATATGAACATCGCTGAGAGAGGTGTCGTTTATATTCTTTTGATAAATTGATTCGGCTGATTTCCAGAAGGATTTATAATCATTAATGCCCAGAATACCAATATGGAGATAATCCGGGTCGACAGTGCCTTTGTCGTGGAATTTTTGAATCTGGTCATTAATAACATCAAATGATCGGTAAAGAGAAGAGCCGGAGGCCTTATGTCCGCCACACCAATTGGTGTGGGGTTGAGGGACGGGGTCGGTGGTAATGGTGTCGCTGACATGAAAAATAAAGGGTGACTGAAGATATTTTTTTGCCTGCAACATTGAATAAACTAAACTACTCCCCTCTCCTTGATATTTGTCTACCGGAATAAATGTAAACTTTCTTTTGGGATAAGCTAATTCCAAAAAATCTTTGACCTGATCACCAAAATGACCAACAGTGATTACATAATTTGTATCTTTGGGGTAATTTTCAATAATATAAGATATTGATGGTTTGTCACCAAGCTTGATTAAGGATTTATTGGTGTATTGAGTCGATTCGCCGAAACGGGAACTAATTCCTGAGGTGGTAATTAAGACAGTTTGACTCATACTGAAAGCTCCTGATTAATTTTTTGACGAAGAATATTTAATTGAATATCTAGTGGTTGGGGGTGGTTAAACAGGGTTGAGTTGCCACAGACTAGGATGTCGGCACCACTATTGATTAATTTGGGCGATGTTTCAAAGTTGACACCACCATCAACTTCGATTAAAAGTTGGTGGTTTGATTTGGTCATTTGTCTTAGATCAGAAATTTTTCGATAGGTGGATGAAATTAGATTTTGACCTAGAATACCCGGATTGATACCCATAATTTCTACCAAATCGATATCATCAATTAGATACTCAAGACTGGTGAGTGGTGTGGCTGGATTCAGAGCCACACCGACTTTGAGGGAGTATTTTTTTATTAGGTGAATAGTCTGGTGAAGATGAGAATTTGATTCAACGTGAACAACGATAATATCGGCACCATACTCGGCCAGAAGAGGGATGTATCTATCGGGATTAGTAATCATGAGGTGAACATCAATAGGAATCGAGGGGACAGTTGATTTGATTGTCTTGATAATTTCGGGAAAAATACCAAATCTGGGGACAAAGGTCCCATCCATAATATCGATATGAAAATAATCAACGCTTCCCTTTTGGAGAAGTTTTAGGTCCTGGCCTAAATTGGCAAAATCACTGCAAATGATAGAGGCAGAAAGTTGGTATGGATGGTGATTTATTCGAGGTTTGAGTGTTGTTGCCATAAATTGCGTTTTGATAATTTAAGTTTGGTGATTAGCTCTAAAACCAGGGCATCGTAGAAAATAAAAAGGAATTGCTCGGTGAGAGTAGTCATGGCTTGGATGGTTTTGATTTGGGGATGGCGATCGGTTTTGGTGGGAGTGTTAAGACTAATAATAGTATCGGCAATTTTGGCTAAAGATGAGGTGGAATTGCAGGTAATGAGAGCCAGAGCAATGTTTTGTTTTTTGGCGATGCGACCCAAATTGAGCATGGTTATGGTTTCACCTGATCCGGAAGCGATGATGAGTAAGTCGTTGGCTGAAAGATGAGGAAGATTGCTGTCTTGGTAATAATATGAATTTAGACCTAGGTGGCTTAGACGCATAGAAAATGCCTTGGAGACATAACCCATGCGACCGGCTCCGCAACAGACTATTTTTCTTGAAGTGATAATTTGGTGAACAAATTGATCGAGATTACTATCATCAAATAATGTGGATGCTTGGGATAATTCGGAGATAATTTTACTTAAATTATTTTTTATCAAATTAATTTATTATAAATATTATTAAAATATTTTACTACGTATTTTAATAACAAGTGAAAGAAATTAATATGCCTGTTTTAACGGTGGAAATGTAGATAGAGTTATCTTTTAATTACCAGACATTGACTGCTTGGCAATTCAACAATCGATTCTGGCTTGTCTATAAAGAATTGGTTGAAGGCTTGGTTGACCCCGGGAGCATTTATATAGTCGTGGGAAATGATGACACCTCCTGGAGACATTCGAGGGTAAAAGAAAATAAGGGCGTCGAGAGTAGATTGGTAGATATCCAGGTCAAGGTGGACAAATGAAAAGGTGGTATTTTTGATAGGACCGGCAGTAAGGGGAAAAATGCCTTTATAGAAATGGAGGTGAGGATATTTTTTTAGGTAATGCTGGACCTGCTTGAATTGAACCGCAAATTGGCCTTGATAAAACTGTTGGGAATTGTCGCTGGCTGATATTTTGGGTAGGCCATTGAAGGTGTCAAACAGATGAAAATGGCGCTGGCCTTTGGCTTCACAAATCAGTTTTGAAGAACCACCGCGATACGATCCGACTTCGGCGATATGACCAGCTATTTTGCTGGTGTTGCTGACCAGAAGGGATAGTTGAACGGCCTCAATATCGTCGAGTAGCATTTCGTTTTCTGATCTGATTTGGGAGATTAGTTTGGTGATTTGACGGCGTTGAGGTTGGAGATGATAGGTGATCAAGCCACCAAGAGGCCTTCGTAAAACATCTATTAGTCGATAGAGAAGTGTATTTGTCAGATCAAGGAGAGTGATATTTGAGAGGCGCCGGAGAAGACTGTGTTTCATTTATTGTTAAAGGCAACGGTTAAAATGGTTTCGTGACTAAATAATTTAAATAGCGGATAGAAAGGGTAAATCAGAAATCTAATTATCGATTGGCGCACTGACCAAAACAAATCAAGGGGAAATTCAAAAAAGGGATAATGATACTTTGGAGAGGAAAGGCCGGATTTGTTTATTAGTCTGGACAGGCTGGCGGGAGAAGGAATAAATAAGTGCCGAGGGGAATCGAGATGAAAATAGGTGTTTTGGCCGTATTTCATGCCCAGACAATTGGTATTGGGGGTGGTCATAATTAATATTCCACCGGGTTTAAGATGTTGGTGAATTTTTTTTAAAGTTAAGGAGGGATTGGGTAAATGTTCTAAAACATGCCACAGCGTAATGCAATCAAATTGGCGATTGAATTTTATTTTGTTGATATCTAAATTATAGATGGTTATGTTTTTTAATGAGGCCGATTGACAAGCCTGCTGGTTAAGTTCGACTCCGAATTTATTAAAATTGGAGGGAAGAGAATCTAAAAATAGGCCGGTGCCACAACCAACGTCCAGGATGGAGATGCTCTTTTGGGCAGATAAATAGTGATTAATTAGTATTTTTCGGTATGAAAATGACATAAAATTGGTTATCTTGGTTAGTAGTGTGGGGTTGGGGTAGTAGTCGGGAGGATAATACTTTGAGTAATAGTGGCTATCTTTTTCTAATTTGGGTAAAAAATAAGCCTGACAGTTGAGGCATTGATACCAGGTGAATTTGTCGATAGAAAGCAAGTGGGAGCCATGATAATTTAATGAATCAAATAATTTGGATGTTTTGGCCGAATGGCAGAGACGACAACGATGTTTAATCATAGGGAGAAAATTGATTTAGATAGTCGGTTAAACAGGCGGTGCCAGCTCCAATGTTGTCTGGTAAGGTTGAGAGCTTGAGAGGAATACTGTGTATAGAGGTCATGACTGGTAAGAAGTTTAATTATATTGGAAGCGAATTGTTTTTTTGAGAAGCAATTTGTTTTTACCATTCCCTGTGGGTAATATGTTTTTAAGGCCGGTAAATCAAAAGAAACTCCGGGTAATCCCCAGGCCATGGCCTCGGCTGCGGCCATGCCGCCACTATCGTAGGTGGCTGGGTGGACAACAATTTTTGAGTTTTTTATAATATTAAATTTTTTATGTCCAAGCATAAATCCGGCGAGTTTGATATTTTTTGTAAGTTGAAGTTTGGATATTTTTTGCTTTATTGCTGATAGCATTTCACCATCACCAATAATGACTAGTTTAGCTTCGGGCAACTGATTGACAACTATTTTCCAAATATCGATTAATTCAACCACTCCTTTTTGGGCGTGGAGTCGGCCCAGAAAGACAGCATCATAGAGCCGGTTGGATATAGGTTTTAGGCGACGGATTGAAGAAAGAGAGGGAAGATTGACTCCCCCTTTGATGACGAATATTTTATTTATAGTTAGACGGCGAGATTGAAAGATTTTGACGTCCGGATTGGAGGTGACAAAGAGAAAGTCGGCAAATAATTTTGTCAACAAAATAGTAGGTTTTTGGGCTAAAAAATAAATAATACCTCTGAAGTACTGATGATTATGCCGATAGGGAGAACTGGCTGATAATGGGTTGGGGGCAAGTAAATAGTAGCCGCAGATCCATTTGATAGATGGATGATAGATTTTGGCGAATAATCCAAAAACAAAATCGCCATAAAAATCTGAAGCAGTGTAAAGATATTGGTTTGATTTAAATATTGATTTGTTTTTTAGGCAAAATAGGATGGCAGATAAAAATCTGGATAAATGGTGGAAAACAAGATAAGAGGTGTTTAGAGTGTGAACCGGTGACTGATTGGAGGTGATTATGATTTTTGGGGATAACTTAAATCTGTTGATTAAATTGGAGGCTTCGGGAGAAGCGAGAACAGTAATTTTTGTTTTTGATTGCCAATACTTGATTAAATTTAGAAAAATGCGGTCACCACCACTTAAACTGGCCCCAAGGTTGTTGTGGGCGACAACAATCAGTTTTTTTGGGTTCATTGCTGTTAGAATATCACAATATGAAATTGATTAACTTGGGCTGTGGACCTGATGGTATCGACGGCTGGATTAATTATGATTGGGGATGGTTACCACTGATTAATAAAATTAGATTAACTAGTTTGCTAGTTAGGCTGAAGATTATTGGGAAGCAATACTTGAGAAATTGGGCTAAATTTCAATTAGTTGATATTAGAAAAAGTTTACCGCTTAAAAGCAAATCAGTAGATTGGATATATTGTTCTCATGTGGTTGAACATTTGGAAAAATGGGAGGCTATGTCGTTGTTAAAGGAAATTAGAAGGGTGTTGAAAAAAAAGGGGAGAGCCAGAATTGTGGTGCCTGATCTTGACTTAATTATCGGTAAATATGGAAGGAATGCTGAAGAATTTAATCGAAAGTATTTTGGTTTTGATAAAGATATTAACTTGGGAATTATCAATTGGTTGGTGAGACCTCATAATTGGATGTATAACCAAGCATCTTTTGAATTGATGGCAAAACAAGCAGGTTTTAAACAGGTGACGGTATCAAAATACCGAAACAGTAACATGCCTGATGTGGATAAGCTGGATTTGGAGATTCATCAAGATCTTAGTCTGTATGTTGAGCTGGGGAATGATTAGTAGTGCTGAGTAATGAGTTTGATGTTGGCCGAGGAAAAATGTTTTAAGGCATAGGCCCGACAATTGGATTTTAAGGAAATAATCTGGTTAATGTTTTGTAATTTTTGTTTAAGATTTCGGAGGGTGGGAGTAAATAAGACCGAGACAGTGTTGTTTACAACTTCGGGAACAGCACCCATGTTTGAGGCAAGTACAGGTACTCCACAGGAAATGGATTCCATTAATACCCGACCCCAACCTTCATCATATTTAGAAGGTAGGCAAAAAATATCAGCCAGAAGGTAGTAACGGTGGAGCTGGGAATAGGGAATGTTGCCGTAGAGTGTAATGTTGGTCTGAGTAGAGGCAATTTTTTTTAGTTTTGAATAATCCGGTCCTTCACCAACAAACAAGAATCTATAATCGGGGAAATATTTGGCTACTTTGGCGATTAGGAGTGCGTTTTTAGGTGGAATTAGACGGCCAATGAATAAAATGGTGGGGTGAGGGTGGTTGATGATTTGGGGTGCAAATTGATTGGTATTAATCCAG
>Ga0209373_10003154_pt1 | contig 15569 bp, 13 predicted proteins | sample Higcelweek5metaG_FD_187173 | JGI IMG/M metagenome (GOLD analysis project Ga0209373, IMG submission 187173) | Freshwater pond sediment microbial communities from the University of Edinburgh, under environmental carbon perturbations - High... | ecosystem: Environmental > Aquatic > Freshwater >...
GAGGCCCTGGGCGCTGCGCTTAATGGCGCGGGCTACATCCAGACCGATGCGCAGCTTCTGGCCGCGCCGAACGTCTACGCCGTGGGCGACGTCAACGGGCGCATGCTGCTGGCCCACGCCGCCAGCCACCAGGCCCACTACGTGGTGGAGCGCCTGCTGGGCCGGACCACCAAACCCTATGCCTCCGGCCCGGTGCCGAGCATCCTCTACGGCGCGCCCGAGGTCTTCCGGGCGGGCGTCATGGCCGAGGAGGCCAAGGCCCTGGGCGAGGCCGTGCTCGTGTCCCGCGCGCAGCTCATCGCCAACCCCATTGCCCAGGCCCACGCGGCCACGCACGGCTTCGTCAAGTGCGTCTGGCGCGACGGCCGCATCGCGGGCATCACGGCCGTGGGCGCGGGCGTGTCGCGCCTGGCCTGCTTCGCCACCCTGATCATCCGGCAGGGCTGGACCCGCGAGGACGCCGAAGCCTTCATGTTCCCCCATCCGACCCTGGACGAATCGCTCAAGGCCGCGCTGTTGGCCGACAAAGAGGCCGTGTAAGGCCAAAGAGGAGCTCCGCGTGACCACGACAAAGAAACCCGCAGCCGCCAAAACCGCCACGCCCAAGAAGACGGCGAAGCCGGACGCCCCCAATGAAGCGGCGAAGCCGACGGCGAAACCGACGGCGAAAAAGCCGAGCGCCAAGAAGCCTGTCGGCCCCATCCAGGTAGAGGCCATCGAGGCCCACCCGGAGTTCGACATGTTCACCTACTGCGAACTCTCCGGCGAGACGCGCATCGAACACGACCTGCTGGAGGAGCTGGAGCCGCGCTTCGACGGCTGGGCCGAGAAGTACCTGCGCGCTTACAAGATCACCGACCCGGCCGCGCCCAAGGGCGGCGGACACGTGGTCATCTGGCTGGAGGAGCCCGTGGAGGAGGAGATCGAGGGCGTCTGGCAGGACTCGCCCAGCGCGGGCATGGCCTTCCACAACCTGGCCATCCACATGGTCATGAGCGCCGCCCAGAACGTGGTGCCCGAGCTGGCCGACAAGGGCTGCGCGCCCCTGCCCAAGCCCACCTCCGGCATTTTGAAAGCCTTCGAGAAGCTGGGGCTCGTCTGGAACAAGGAGGGCACGGTGAACCGCCAGTTCGCGGTGTTCACGCGCATGCCTTACAGCGACGGCTGCTCGGTCTGCATGCTGCGGCCCAAGTGCCCCAACGCGAGCGACGACTAGGCCCGCACATCTTCCCACGCACGCAAAAGGGCGGCCCACCTCTACATGGCGGGCCGCCCTTGCTTTTGCGGCATTGACGGAAGCGTTCCTACAGGTAGGCCAGGCCCTTTGGCGGGGTGGACACGCCGAAGAAGGCCTCCACAGCGGCCCGGTCAGCGGTGCGGATGCGCAGGTCGGAGACAGGCAACGGCTCGACCACCCCGGCGTACAGCTTGAGCGCGCGGTCCACGAAGTCCGCCAGCAGGAAGGTGGCCTGGACCTCGAAGTCCCGGCCGTCCCAGGTGACGGAGAGCGGTATGATGTGGGTGGACAGGGGTTTGCACACGACCACGTTGCCGGTGCGGGCCAGGGTCTCCAGCACGCCCTCCGGGAACGACACGGCCCAGCGCGCCAGGATCTCCGTGAAAATGGGCTCCAGCGCCAGGTAGTACTCCGGGTCGACCTTGCAGGCCACGGACTGGCCGGGAACGTTGAGCACCTGGGGCGAATCCTTGTAGGCCTGGGCGATGCCCTTCTGCAGGCGGGTCAGGGCGTCCTGGTAATCCTTGAGCGGCATGGGCGGCCTCCTTGTGTGCTGGTCAACGTGTGCAGTCAACGTGCGCGGTCAACGTATACCATCGATTCGGGCTGATTCTGCGGCGCACAATACATTGCCCGGCCCCGGGCCGCAAGCCTGGCGCGCAAGCCCCGGCCGCAGCCTGAACAGCTTGACGGATACAGACGTTCCGCATAGACCGTTGATATGACAGGACAGGGGAATCCAGAACCGCCCGGCTGCGCTGCGGCGACCATCTACACCGCAGGGTTCTCCAACCTGCCGCTGGGAACATTCCTGTCCAATCTGCGCGCCCACGGCATCCAGGTGCTGGTGGACGTGCGCTCCAAGCCCTACGCCAGCTACACCCCGCACTTCAACAAGGACCAGATCGAGGTCTCGGCCACCACCGCTGGCCTGCGCTACCTGTACCTGGGCCGGGAGCTGGGCGGCATGCCCGACAACCCCGGCTTCTACGACGACGAGGGGTACGTGCTCTACGACCGCATCGCGGCCACAGAAGCTTTCCAGGTGGGCATCAACCGGCTGCTGGACGGCCTGCGCAAGGGCTATTGCCTGGCCCTGACCTGCGGCGAGGACAACCCGCGCCATTGCCACCGCAGGCTGCTGCTCGGCCGCGTGCTGCGTGAACAGGGCGTGGCCGTGGCCCACATCTTGTCCAACGGCACGCTCATCTCCGAGGCCGAGCTTCTGGACGAGGAACGCCGCGCGCCCAGGCAGCTCTCGCTGTTCGGGGGCGTGGAGGAAGAGGAGCAGGCGTGGCGGTCGCGGCACGCGGTTCTGCCGGGGCGCTCCAACTGACGACACAGGCCGTCCGGCCACAAATCACGCCGCCCCCCGCGCGCCCCCATCCGGCCCCCACCCTTGACATTCTCGCCTGCCTCTCCCTATACCACGAGACCTTGAAGATTCTAGGCAGACGGTCCACAACCCGTCAGGAAGGCAGTTCCCGGCGGTAAACTCGATACACATGGAGTGAGGGATGTCGGAAGCGCTCAAATCTCAAAGGACATACGCCCTGGTCGGTCATGGCGGCAGCGGGAAGACCTCTGTCGCCGAAATGCTCCTCTTCAACGCCGGTGTGCTCAACCGTCTGGGAAAGATCGAAGACGGCACGACCTCGCTCGATTTCGAGCCCGAGGAGATCAAGCGCCGGGGCTCCATCCAGCCGAGCATCGCCAACTTCAAGTGGAACAAGAACCAGCATTTCCTCATCGACACCCCCGGCGACAACAACTTCAACGGCGACCTGCCCTACAGCCTGGCCGCCGCCGACGCCGTGGTCTTCGTCATCGACGCCGTGGACGGCGTCAAGCCGCTTACCCGCAAGGCCTGGGGCGAGGTCAAAAAGGCCGGGCTCCCGGCCATCGTGTTCATCAACAAAATGGACCGCGACCGCGCCGACTTCCAAATGGCCTTCAGCGGAATCAAGGACAGCCTGGGCGTCAAGCCCGTGCTCCTGCACTACCCCATCGGCGAGCGCGAGGCCTTCAAGGGCGTGGTCGACATGCTCGAAGACAAGGCGCTGCTGTTCGACGGCAAGGGCGGCGCAACCACCGGCGCGGTTCCGGCGGACGTCTCGGCCCTGTCCACCCCGCTGCGCGAGACCATGATCGAGAACATCGCCGAGAGCGACGAAGTGCTCATGGAGAAGTACCTGGAGGCCGGCGAGCTGACCCCGGACGAGCTCAAGTCCGCGCTGGTGGCCGGCGTCAAGAGCGGCGAGTTGGTGCCCGTGGTGGTCGGCTCGGCCCTGAACAACATGGGCGGCCCGCAGCTCCTGGACGCCATCCAGGCCCTGCTGCCGAGCCCGCTGGACCACCCCTACTGGGACGGCGAGGACGGCAGCGCCCGCGAGAGCGTTGAGGCCGCGCCCGTGGCGGGCTTTGTGTTCAAGACCCTGGCCGACCCCTTTGCCGGGCAGCTCACCATCATGCGCATCCTCTCCGGCACCCTCACCGGCGACCTCACCCTGGTGAACTCGCGCACCGGCCAGCAGGAGCGCATGGGCCAGCTGCTCTTGACCACCGGCAAGGAGCAGGTGCCCTGCAAGACTCCGCTCGGCCCGGGCGCCATTGTCACCCTGGCCAAGCTCAAGGACACCAAGACCGGCGACTCTTTGTCCTCGGACAAGGCCCCCTTTGCGCTGAAAAAGCCCGCCCTGCCGCCCACGCTCATCACCTTCGCCCTGGCCTCCAAGGAGAAGGGCGACGAGGACAAGGTCTACCAGGCCATGGCCAAGCTGCTGGACGAGGACGTGACCCTGAAGCTCGGGCGCGACGAGGAGACGGCCGACACCCTGCTCTCCGGCATGGGCCAGAACCACATCGAGATCAGCGTGGAGCGGGCCAAGCGCCGCTACAAGGTGGAGATCATCCTCAAAACCCCCAAGGTGCCCTACCGCGAGACCTTCAAGACCGCAGCGCGCGAGATCCAGGGCCGCCACAAGAAGCAGACCGGCGGCCGCGGCCAGTTCGGCGACTGCTGGATCCACCTGGAGCCCCAGCCCAAGGGCGCGGGGTACGAATACGTGGACGCCATCGTGGGCGGGTCCATCCCGCGCCAGTACATCCCGGCCGTGGACAAGGGCGTGCAGGAGTCCGCCGCGCGCGGCGTGCTGGCGGGCTTCCCGGTCATTGACTTCAAGGTCACCCTGTACGACGGCAGCTTCCACAACGTGGACTCCTCGGAAATGGCCTTCAAGATCGCGGGCTCCATCGCCTTCAAGAAGGCCTGCGAAAAGGCCAAGATGATCCTGCTTGAGCCCATCATGACCATCACCGTGGCCGTGCCCGACACCCACATGGGCGACGTCATCGGCGACCTCTCCAGCCGCCGGGGAAAAGTGCTCGGCAGCGACTCCCAGGGCGGCGTCACCGAGATCAAGGCCCACGTGCCCATGAGCGAGGTGCTCAAGTACGCCCCGGACCTGCGCTCCATGACCGGCGGCCAGGGCACCTTCACCATGGAGTTCTCCAACTACGAGGAATGCCCGCCGCCCATCGCGGCCAAGGTCATCGAGGAGAACAAGCGCGAGGCCGCCGAAGAGGAATAGCCCCTCCTGCGACCGGTTGCATCATTCGGGCGGCGGGGTTTTTCTCCGCCGCCCTTTTTCACGCCCCGCACCGCGCCGAACCATGGCGGGCTTGCTTGTGCAGGGCTGGCTTTTCACGTAGTGGAGCGTTTACAAGACACTCACAGGGATGGTTATGTTCAGAGTACTTCGCTTCTTTCTCCTGCTCGTGCCCACCACGATCTACTACAGCATCAAACAGCTTTTGCTGGACCAGGAAAAGGCCACGCCCGACGAGCGCGACTGGCCTGGCAAGACCTATGGCAGCTTCATGCTGCGCATGGCGGGCATCAAGGTCCAGGCCGACCTCTCCGCGCTGGACCCCAAGGGCCACTACGTGTTCATGTGCAACCACCAGAGCCTGTTCGACATCCCCATCCTGTTCGACGTGCTCAGGGACTACCACATGCGCTTCGTGGCCAAGGAGAGCCTGTTCCGCATCCCCATCTACGGCAAGGCGCTGGGCAACGCGGGCCACATCTCCATGAACCGGGAGAACCGGCGCGCGGCCATGCGCAGCCTGGACGAGGCCGTGACCGCCGCCAAGAGCGGCATCTCGCCCTTGATCTTCCCCGAGGGCACGCGCAACCCGGACCTGGGGAAGCTCATGGATTTCAAGGTCGGCGCGGTGGTGCTGGCCCTCAAGTGCGGCCTGCCCGTGGCCCCGCTGATCATGGAGGGCACCGGCAAGCTTTTGCCCAAGGGCAAGCGCTTCTTCAACCCCGACCAGCTGATCCGTCTCAAGGCCCTGCCCCCTGTGGACCCGGCCGCCTACACCATCAAGGACCGCGAGAAATTCAAGGACGACATGTACGTCCTCATGAACGAGGCCTACCAAAAACTGGCAAGGAGCTGACATGGCACACGGCCAGGACGAACTGACCATACATCCCCTGGGCGGCCTGGGGGAGATCGGACTCAACTGCATGGCCTTCAAGTCCCAGGGCGCAACCGTGCTGGTGGACTGCGGGCTCATGTTCCCGGAAGACTACCTCTTCGGCGTGGACGTGGTCATCCCGCGCTTCGAGCACATTCTGGCCGAGAAGGACAAGCTCAAGGCCATTGTCCTGACCCACGGGCACGAGGACCACATCGGCGCCCTGCCCTGGCTCCTGCCGCACATCGACGTGCCGGTCTACGGCTCGGACTTCACCCTGGCCTTGGTGAACGCCAAGCTCAAAGAGCACGGCATCCCGGCCGACCTCCGGCCCGTGAAGCCCGGCGACCGCGTGGAGATCGGCCCGTTTGCCTTCAACTTCATCCCGGTCTGCCACTCCATCATCAAGGGCTACGCGCTCGGCATCGAGACGCCCATGGGCCGCGTGCTGCACACCGGCGACTTCAAGATCGACCGCAACCCCATGGACGGCCACGCAACCGACATGGACGCCGTGCGCCGCTTTGCCGAGCCCGGCGTGAAGCTTTTGCTCTCCGACTCCACCAACGTGGAGCGCGAGGGCTTCGCGCTGACCGAGCGCGAGATCATGGCGTCTTTGCGCGAAATCTTCGACAAGGCGCGCGGCCGCATCATCGTCACCCTGTTTTCCAGCCACATCCAGCGCCTGCAGGAGATCTTCGACCTGGCCGCAGCCTGCGGACGCAAGGTGGCCATCTCCGGCAAGAGCCTGGCGCGCAACATCGACCTGGCGCGTGAGCTCGGCTACCTGCGCATCCCGGCCAGCACCCTGGTGGAGGTGGAGGAGACGTCGAGCCTGCGCGACGAGCACGTGGTGCTCGTGGTCACCGGGTCCCAGGGTGAGCCGCTGGCGGCGCTGTCGCGCATGTCGCTGGACGAGCACCGCCAGATGCGCATCAAGAAGGGCGATCTGGTGCTCTTGTCCTCGCGCTTCATCCCCGGCAACGTGCTGGCCATCACCAAGGTCATCAACCGGCTCTACAAGCTCGGGGCCGAGGTGCTCTACGAGAAGGTCCAGGCCATCCACGCCTCGGGCCATGCCCACCGCGAGGAGCTGCGCATCATGCTGGAGGCGGTGCGCCCCAAGTATTTCGTACCCATCCACGGCGAGTACCGCCACTTGGTGAAGCACTCGCGCCTGGCCGTGGAGTGCGGGGTTGCGCCGGAGCGCGCCATGGTGCTGGAGGACGGCCAGCCCCTGACCATTCTGTCCCAGGGCATCCGCCTGGAGGACGCCGTGCCCGCCGAGCGCATCCTGGTGGACGGCAAGGGCGTGGGCGACGTGGGCCAAAGCGTGCTCAAGGAGCGCCAGCTGCTGGCCGGGGAAGGCATGGTGGTGGTGCTCCTGGTCATGGACAAGGAGACCGGCGAGATCACGCTGGGCCCGGACATCGTGTCCAAGGGCTTCGTGTTCGAGCAGCAATACGCCCACCTGCTGGAGGACGCCAAGTGCGTGGTTCTGGAGGAAGTGGAGAACAGCCCCAAGGGCAACATCAAGAAGCTCAAGGAGCGCGTGCGCATGTCGCTCAGGCGCTTCTTCCGCACCGTGCTGGACCGCGACCCCGTGGTGGTGCCGCTGGTCATCGCCATCTAGGCGCCATCCAGGCGGGGACAGCCCCGATTGGCGTCAGCTAGTGGGAGTTGGCGTAGGCGCTGGCGGCCCGGAAGCGCGCAGAATTCACCGGCGCGCGGTCTGCGGCCGGGGCGTTTTCCGGCTGGGCCAAAGCGTCCGGGCCAGCCTGTCGTTCATCCGGCCCATCCGGTCCCTTCGGCCCATCCGGACCGGGCAGCGCGGCAGACTCCGGCTCTGCGGCGGAAGGCGGCGGAACATTTGCAGACCTCGCCGCCAGATGCCCTGACGAATACGCCGTGGGATACGCCGGGGCTGCGGCAACGGCAGGGGCGGCGGCTTCGGGATCAGCGGCCGGGCGCAGCAGGGCGGACTGCGAGGCCGGGGCCATGCCCTCCTGGCCCGGAATGATCTGGGCAAAGGCTTGGCGCAGGCCGGAAAGAATCGCGACCACCTCGTCGAGCTTCTTCGGATTCATATCCATGTTCGCCTGCAACAAGCGCGTGTTGCAGATGAAATACATCCTGCTCAGGTTCTTGGCGACATCCCCACCCTTCTCCTTGTTCAGGCTCCCGTGCAGTTCGCTGACGATCTCGATGGCCTTGGAGATGAGGATGCCCTTGGCGGCGAAGTCGCGCTCCGCCATCTTGTCCTTGGCCAGCTTGAGGTGCTTGATGGCCGTATCATACAGCATAAGAAGCAGGTCACCCTGGGTTGCGGTGGTGACCTGCGTCGAGAGATATGCCTTGGCGGCCTTGAGCATGGGCTTAGCCTCCCTTGTCCTTCATGCTGCGTTAAGCGGTAAGCTGTGCAATGGAGCTCGTCAGCTGGGTCTGCTGCTGCGTGAGCGTGCCGAGCAGTGTGTCCAGCCGCGAGAACCTCTCTTTCAACATGGCCTTGTACGTGGCGATGCGCGTGGTTTCGCGATCGATCTTTTCATCGATGCTCTTGGTGATGTCGCCGTAGTTTTCTTGCAAAATGTGCAAGGGGCCGTCGGTGGTGCTGGTGAGGGCCTTGAGCTTGGCCGACATCTCTCCGGCCTTGCCCTGCTTCAGGTTTACGGTGCCGGTCATGGTGCTGTTCAAGGTCTTGTTGTCCAGCTGGATGACGAGGCCGGCTTCGTCCTGGCCATAGGCGCCGGTGATTTTCCAGCCGTCGATACCGGCCGGGTGGCCGTTGATGGTGGCGCTGGAGATGCCCGCCCCGCTAGTGATGATGCTCACCTCGTAGCTGCCGGGCTTGGTGGTGCCGTTGATGTGCGCGAGGTACGTGAAGTTCTGGGACGCGCTCTCGCCCAGGTAGTCTGCGGCGAAAAGCTTGGCCACGGCGTCCGGGCTGGACGCCAGGGCGCTGTTGAGCGCGTCCTCGTCCAGGATGAGCAGGCCGTTGGTGGCCGAGCCCTGGTCCGCGTCGGTGCTGATGCCGAGCTGGGAAAGCGAGGAAAAATAGTCGCCGCTGATGGTGTTGTTGGAAACAGCGTAGTAGCTGAAGCCAAGGCCCTTGTCCGCGATGATGTCCTTGAGCTGGGAGGAGATCAGCTGCACGCCGTAGTTGCCGGTGAGCAGCGAGCCTACCGGGCTGTCGGCGTTGGTCGTGTCGACCTTGGTCAAGGATGTGATCAGGGAGCGCACCTCGTTGACCTGGGCCACGAAGGTCTTGATGTTCTCCTTGATGGAGTCGGTGTCCGTGCTCACGCCGATGAGCATCGAGGCGTTGGAGTTGGCCTGTTTCAGGTTCAGGGTCACGCCCGGAACCACGTCCGACACGGTGTTCGAGTCTCGTGAGAGCCAGGAGCTTGCGCCGAGGGGATAGCCGTCGACCTTGACGTGCGCGCTCTGGGCGTTCTGGGTGTTGACGAAGTCCCCGGACTGGAAGGCAAAGCCGCCAGTGCTCGAAATCTCCACCTGGTTGGCGTCGCCCTGGCCCATGCCGTAGATTTGCAGGTGGTAGATCGAGCCGTCGAAAATGGTGGTGGCCTTGATCTTCCCGCTGCACAGGGCGTTGGTGTTGATGTAGTTGACCAGCCCCGTGAGGGTTGTGCCGGCGGAGATGTTGGAGAGAACGATGTCGGTGCCACCGTAATTGAAGGTGATGTTCGTGTTCGAGGTCACCACCGAAGTGGTCAGCGTGCTCACTCCCGAGGCCGTGGTCTGGATGTCGTTCTGGGCCAGCTGGCCGATGATGACGCTGTGCGTGGCGACCTGGGCCGTGCTGTCCGCCGTGGCGGCCAGGGACGAGGAATCAGAGGTGGACACGGCCTTGACCATGAAGGTGTCCATGGTGTCCATGCCGTCCAGGGTGGTCTTGAGCGAAAGCATCTTGGTGTTGAGCGCCTGGAACTGGGAGACCTTGTCGGTCCACTCCTGCTTCCAGGTCGTGAGCGTGGTGATGTGGACGCTCTCGGCCTTCACCAGCCCGTCGATGAGGGTATCGAAGTCCGTGCCGTTGCCCAGGCCGGTGAAGGTGATCTGCCCGGAGGTAAGGGAAGAGACGTTGATGCTGCTATCGCTTGCCATGGTTGAGTCCTCTGGGGAGGCAATTCTTTCCTAACGCTGGTTCCCCATCCCTCTTGTGCAAGCCGGGTGCCAAAATGACATGGGCCGCCTTGCGGCGGCCCATGTGTTCGTGATTGCCGTGAATGGACCTCTTGCGAGCTAGCCTTAGCCGCCCATGAGCTGCAGGGCGAGACGGGGAAGGCCGTTGGCCTGGGACAGCATGGCCACCGAAGCCTGGGTCAGGATCTGCTGGCGGGTGAACTCGGTCATTTCCGTGGCCACGTCGACGTCGGAGATGCTCGACTCAGCGGCCTGGGTGTTCTCGGCCTGGACCGAAAGGTTGGTGATGGTGTTCTGCAGGCGGTTCTGCATGGCGCCCAGGTTGGCGCGGATCTTGTCCTTGGAGATGATGGCGTTGTTCAAGGAGTCAAGGGCCTTCTGGGCAAGCTCCTGGGTGGAGATGGACTTGCCGTTGGTGCCGGTGGCGCTCAGGCCGACACCCAGGGACGAGGCCGTGGAGCCGTTGATGGACACGTAGTAGTAGTCCTCGGCGCTGTCGTTGCCGGTGCCGAAGTGGACCTTCATGGGGCCGGTGGATTCGAGGCTGGTGCCGCTGTGGGCGCTGGAGGCGCCGGAGAGGTTGCCGTTGAGCAGGTGGATGCCGTTGAAGTCCGTGGAATTGGCGATTCGGGTAATTTCCGAAGCCATGGCCTGGTACTCGGAGTCGATGATCAGGCGCTGGTCCGAAGAGTAGGTGCCCGTGGACGCCTGCATGGCCAGTTCCTTCATGCGGATGAGCTTCTCGTCGATGACGCCGAGCGCGCCGTCAGCGGTCTGGATCATCGAGATGGCGTCATTGGCGTTGCGGATGCCCTGCTGCAGGCTCTTGACTTCCGCGCGCATGATCTCGCGGATGGCCAGGCCGGCCGCGTCGTCGGCCGCGTTGTTGATGCGCAGGCCCGAAGACAGGCGCCGGGTCGAGGTGGCCAGGGCCGAATACGAGGTCGACAGGTTGCGGGCAGCGTTGGCGGCCACAGCGTTGTGGTTGATGATAAGAGACATATCCATTTCCTCCTTGAAAGTTTTTTGGCTTCCTTGCCATTCGGTGGTCCTCTTTGGGCGACATCGCCTGCGGGGCCAATCCGATTGTTTCTACGCACACCTCATCGACCTGCTCCGGGAAAACTTTAGGAGGTCGGGCACTCTTTTCTGGCCGGTCCGGGCAGAAAGATCCCAGGCGCAGAAATAGACCAGGCCCCGACCCCCTCTTCCGAAGAAGGGGAACCGGGGCTGAAGGGAGCCTGGCGCTCCAGCGGGACGGGCTCTCGGTCTATTCCGGCGGCAGGGTGCGCGAGGCGAAATACTTGGCCTGGCTGGTGTCCACGCTGGCGACACCCAGGTCGAGCGACGGTCCGGGCGCGGTCTCGGCGAGGTTGCCGCCGGCGATGAGCCCGGGCACCTGGGTGGTGCAGAACCAGGCGGTTTGACGCGCGGCTAGCTCCATGAGCTCGGCCAGGCTCTGGGTGAAGACCTCGCCCGTGTAGGGGTTGCGGAAGGTCAGCGCGCCACCCACCGAGGCGCGCAGCTCCCACAGCTGCGGGGCATAGAACAGGGCCGCGATCTCACGCCCCTTGGCCGGAAGCCAGCCCTCGAAACCGCGCACCCACTTGGCCAGGGTCGGCATGCGGGCCAGGGCCTGCATGGTGCCGTAGCTGTCCAGCGCGTCGCGGAAGCCCTTGGTGACCGTCGCAGCGTCCACCCCGGCCAGGGTTCCCAGAATCTCCGGCGGGCACGCCAGGGAGAGCGGCCCCTCCACATTGTCCACCACGGCCTTGAGCGAGGTCTGCACGACCTTGTCCAGGCCCCCGGCGGCCACCATGTCGAGCAGGGTCTCCAGGGTGCGGTGCCTGCGTATGGCCGTGGTGCGGCGCACGGGGTCCGCATCGTAGTAGTTGCCCGTGAAGTGGTAGACCAGGGGATGAAGGGTGGCGTCGGCGAAGATGTGCGCCGCAAGGCCCACGAAAACGGCCGTGGGCAGGGCCATGCTCCGCATGGAGTACATGTGCGGGGCGTAGACCCTGAGCAACTCGTAGGTGTCCTCGCCGTGGGCTCCGTGCAGGCGCTGCGGCAGCTCCAGGAGGGCTGCGGGATAGTCGCCGCGCAGGTAGAAGAGCACGTCGTGAAACACCGCGCCATAGCGCAGGCCGTTGGGGCATTGCTTCAGGGCCGGGCCATACGGGCCGGAGGCCAGAAGCTCGGCCGCGCGCTCGGCCACCATCCAGTGCACGATCTCCCTCGGCATGGCACGCCTCCTTTGCCTGGGGCCGGTGACCATCCATACGGGCTCCGTACGGCTTGTCCCTGGCCCTGGCTTGGGCTATACCCTGCCTGGACGCATGCGGCAACCCATCCGCGAGAACGCGGACCAGGCAGCGCAAAGGGGGGCAGAGGTGACAGAATTCATCCGCAAGGAATTCCAAGTCGACGAGCCGGACAAGGTCACGGTCATCCGCCACGACGCCCCGGCCCCCAGGCCCCAGATGCCCGGCGGCGGCATCCTCTACATCATAGGGCTGCCCGGCAGCGGCAAGAGCGCCGTGGCCGAGGGCCTGGCCAGGGAGCTGGGCCGCCCGGCCCACACCCTGCCCCTGGACGGCGCGGGCGCGGCCCTGGATTCCCTCCTGGCCCAAGGGCCCGCAGCGCTGATGGTGGTCGAGGTGCCCCACAAGCTGCTCACGGGCGAGGCCTTCCGCCAGCGCCTCCAGTCCACGGGCCGGGTGCTCTACCTCATGGCCAGCGTGGAGGCCATCGCCGCGCGCCTGGGCATGACCCAGGAGGAGCGGGAGCGCCTGGGCCGCCAACGCTCCACCTACGAGCCCCTGTTCATGCAGACCCTGCACCTCATGGCCCCGGCCGACGCACCCCTTGGCGAGGTGCTGGCCGACGTCCTGGAACGCGTGCGCATGTAGCGCGCGGGCCAACCTCATCCTTCCGGAGCCCCCATGCCCGTCAAGCCGCTCAAGGTCGAACTCCTCGCCCGCACCCCGGACGCGCTCGCCCTCATCTACGCCGCCTTCCGCCAGTGCTACCACGCGGGCTTCGTGGCCGACATGTGGCCGAAGCTCCTCTCCGGCGAGGTGGACCGCGAGTCCCAGGCCGATTTCGTGCGCAAGGTGCTGGAGAGCGGGCACGACAGCCCCATTGAGCACGCCAGCTTCACCTTCGCGGTGGAGGGCATCTCGCGCGCCTGCTCGCACCAGATCGTGCGCCACCGCATCGCCTCCTATTCCCAGCAGAGCCAGCGCTACGTGGACGGATCAAGCATGGACTTCATCCTGCCCCCGGCCATCGCCAAAATTCCGGAGGCCAAGGCCCGCTTCGAGGCCTTCATGGACGAGGTGGGCCTGGCCTACCGCGACCTCAAGGCCATCCTGGAGACCCACGGCCGCAAGGAGAAGTCCAAGGAGGACGCACGCTTCGTGCTGCCCCAGGCCGCGGAGACCAAGATCGTCCTGACCATGAACTGTCGGGCGCTCCTGCACTTCTTCCAGCTGCGCTGCTGCCTGCGCGCCCAGTGGGAGATACGCGCCCTGGCCGAGGCCATGCTTGGGCTCTGCAAGGCCGAGCTGCCCGCCATCTTCGCCACGGCCGGGGCCAAGTGCGAGTCGCTGGGCTTCTGCCCGGAGAGCCCGCGCTTCGCCTGCGGAAAATATCCGACCCGTGCGGACATGGAGGCAGGCCATGCAGACAAGGCCAAGCGCGCCGGGAAGGCCAAGAGCGGCAAGACCCCCGGCTGACGGAGAGCGCCCCATGACGAGCCCACCCAAGCCCCTGCTCCCGTTGAGCCGACCTGCGGTCCTTCTGGCCGCGCTTTTTCTCGCCCTGCCCTGCGCCCTGCCCTGCGCCCTGGCCGCGTCCAGCCAGACGCAGCCCGTGGCCCCGGCCAAGCAGAATGCCTCCGCCCAGGCCCCTGCCCATGCCGACAATCCCCGCCGCACCCCGGTGGTGCGCGTGGTCGAGGAGGCCGGGCCAGCTGTGGTCAGCATCGTCAGCGCGCGCCCGGCCGAGCAGACTCCCTTTGCCAGCGACCAGCTGCAGCGCTTCCTGGGCCTGCCGGGCGGCCAGCCGTCGCAGAAGACGTCCACCACCCGGAGCCTGGGTTCGGGCGTCATCATCGACGGCCGGGAAGGCTACGTGCTGACCAACGCCCACGTCATCTCCGGCGCGGCCCAGATCACCGCGCGCCTGCACGACGGCCGGGAGTTCCAGGCCAGCCTGGTGGGCGCGGACCCGGACATCGACCTGGCCGTGCTGCGCCTGGAGCGGCCCAAGGGCGATCGTTCCCCGCTGCCCCAGGCGCGCATGGGCGATTCCTCGGAGCTCATGATCGGCGAGCCGGTCATCGCCATCGGCAACCCCTACGGGCTCTCGCACACGGTGACCACGGGCGTGGTCTCGGCCGTGAACCGCTCGGTGCGCACCAAGCAGAGCTTCATCGCCGGGCTCATCCAGACCGACGCGGCCATCAACCCCGGCAACTCCGGCGGGCCGCTTTTGAACATTCTGGGCCAGGTGGTGGGCATCAACGCCGCGGTCTTCGCCAAGGGCGAGGGCCTGGGCTTCGCCATCCCCGTCAACAAGGCCCGGCGCGTGCTGGAAGAGCTCATCGCCACGGGCCGGGTGGCCCACATCTGGCTGGGGCTGCTGGGCGAGAACATGGACCAGGACCAGGCGGCCTACTTCGGGCTGGACAACGTGGGGGGCATGGTGGTCACGGACGTGCTGCCCAAGACCCCGGCCGAGGCCGCAGGCATCAAGTCCGGCGACGCGCTGCTGGGCATCGGCGACTACAAGGTGCAGGACAAGTCCCAGTTCCTGGCGCTGTTGCTCAACTATTCCAGGGGCGACACCATCCGCGTGAAGCTGCGCCGGGGGCGCGCGCCCTTTGAGGTCACGCTGTCCCCGCAGGTGCTGGACCGCCAGGCCAGCCTGGCCCTGCTTGGCTGGCGCTGGGGCTTCACGCCCACGGGAGGAGCTGCAGGCACCGGGAAGGTGGCTGGGGTAATCGTCGGCGAGGTGCGGGCCAATGGACCGGGCGCGCGCCTGGGCCTCAAGCCCGGCGACGCGGTGCTCCAGGTGGGCAGCCGCCGCACCGCCAGCGAGGCCGACCTGCTGGGGGCCTTCTACCGCTACCAGATGCACACCACGCTCATCCTGAGCGTGCAGCGGGGCGGTCAGATCTACAACGTGCGCATGAAGATCTAGGGATTCTGCGGGGCCTGGGGCGCTGCCGGGACCACGGGGGCAGCCGGCCCGGCCGGGCTCGCGGCTGCGGGCTCCGGCGACGGAGCCAGGGCATCAGCGGCGGCGCGGGCCTCGGCCTTGGCCTTTTTGCGGGCCTGGCGCTCCTGCTTCTCCACCTTGCGCTCCCCCTGCCGGGCCAGCTTCCTGGCCTTGGCCGCCTTGGCCTCCTCCCTGGAGATGACCCCATCGTGGTTCGTGTCCAGCTCCGTGAACCGCTGTTCGCGCCGGGACAGAAATTCCTTGCGGGTCACCCGGCCGTCCTGGTTGGCGTCCAGGGCCGAGAGGTAGGGCCGGGCGCTCTTGGCCTTGGCCCGCACCGGCCTGCCCTGGGCCTTGCGGCGCGCGTCGTTCTTGGCCTTGCGCTGCGCCAGTTCGGCCTTGGCCGCGCGCGCCTCCTGCGCGGAGATGACCGCGTCGCCGCTCACATCCACCTTGGCGA
>Ga0209373_10003157_pt1 | contig 15562 bp, 16 predicted proteins | sample Higcelweek5metaG_FD_187173 | JGI IMG/M metagenome (GOLD analysis project Ga0209373, IMG submission 187173) | Freshwater pond sediment microbial communities from the University of Edinburgh, under environmental carbon perturbations - High... | ecosystem: Environmental > Aquatic > Freshwater >...
CCATGCGTTCGCCGGCCGACATGAAGGTCATCCAGATCGACATCACTAATGCCTGCACCAAGCGTTGCGGCAATTGCACCCGCTTCTGCGGCCATCACACCAAGCCGTTTTTCATGGATTTTGACACCTTCCGTCAGGCCGTGGATTCCTTGGCCGGGTTTGATGGCGTGGTGGGAATCATGGGAGGGGAACCAACCATCCATCCCGATTTCCCCCGCTTCGTCGCTTACCTGCGCGATCATGTCGGCTATGACGATTTTTCCCGCGCCTCTTACGCCCCGGCGGGGGATTTCCTCGATCATATCCTCAACAACGCATTCAATTTCAATCGCGGCTACAACAATCATCGCGGGCTGTGGACCTCGGTTTCGAGCAAATACGCTGAGCATTTCGAACTGATTCAGGACACGTTCGGAGTCCAATGCGTCAATGACCATTCCAGTCCGAGCGAGCATACCACTCTGATGGCCACCCGGGCCGAACTGGGCATTGCTGATGAGGAGTGGTTTCGTCTGCGTGACAATTGCTGGGTTCAGAACAATTGGAGCGCCTCCATCACCCCCAAAGGGGCCTTTTTCTGCGAAGTGGCCGCCGCAATGGATGCCACCCTGGGCGGACCGGGAGGCTGGCCGGTTGAACCGGGCTGGTGGCAGCGGACGCCGAAAGATTTCGCCGACCAACTGCATTGGTGCGAACAATGCAGTGCCTGTCTGCCGGTGCCGAAGCGCAATGCCAATGACGAAACCGACGATGCCTCGCCGATCTGGGTGGAGAAATTAAAGGCAATCGGCAGTCCCAAACTGCGCAAGGGGCAGGTCGAGGAATTCGATCCGCTCCGCTATGTCGCCGGCGATTACACTGTGACCCAGGGGTCGCAGCCCTATCTGGCCTCCAACGAAAAGCGGATCGGTGTGGGCCAGCAGATGCTGGTGCCCAAGAATATTCTCGTCGTGCTGGATCTGGATGACACCCTGCCGGTTCCCGAGGTGCGGGACTTGATCGAGGCCAATCAGGCCGGACTCGGTGTCCAGATCCTGCTGACCGACAATCCCGAGCACCATGCCCTGGCGCAAGAGCTCGGCCTGACCGCGATCCCCTGCGCCGGCTTTTCCGGCGAAGATCTGTTCGCCACCCTGAAAAAAGCGGCAGGGGTGCGGGATTGGGTGCTGATGCTGCATGGTCATGTCGCCAGTGAAGATCTGACGGCGATGGTGCGGACTCAGGTGTTTAACCCCGGCTGCTTCTATCACCTGCGCAATCGCCCGGCCCGGCCGGTTTTCGAAGTCGATCTGTTCAATTTCCGGGCTTCAGCCCTGGCCGAGGGGGGCGATCTGTTCGCCCTGAAGACCACCTATGCCCCGCGCAAGGTGCAGTTCATCCTGGCCCCGTTTGCTCCCCTGCCGCCGCCGCCAGCCCCGGTCAAGCCGACTCCGGCGGAACCAGCTCTGGCCGCCCCGGCGGTCCAGACCGCCCCGTCGTTCCGGATTGCGGTGGTAACGCCTTATTACAAAGAAACCACCGAGATTTTGACCGAGTGCCATGACAGCGTTGCGGGGCAATCCATCCCGGCCACGCATTTCCTGGTCGCCGATGGACACCCCAACCCAACGGTGGCGGGCTGGCACGGCATCGAGCATCAGGTGCTGTCGCGGCCGCACGCCAATAACGGCAATACCCCCCGGGCGATTGGATCGCTGTCGGCAATCGCTCAGGATTTCGACGCGATTGCCTATCTTGATGCCGATAATTGGTTCCGCTTCGACCATCTGGAACGGATGCTCGATCTGCATCGCTCACAGGGAGCGACGATCTGCACCTCGAACCGGACGATGCACCGCCCCGATGGATCGCTGTTGTATTGCGATCTCGAAAATGACGGGGTGACTTTCGTCGATACCAGTTGCTTCTTCCTGACCCGGCGGGCGTTCCGGCTGACCAGCCTGTGGGGGATGATGCCCAACAAGCTGGCGCCGCTGTGCGACCGGATTTTCTGGCAGGCGGTCCAGAACAGCCGGCTGTCCCGGGCGCATAGTCGTGAGGCGACGGTGGCTTTCCGCAGCCGTTATGCCTCGCATTACCATTTCTGCGGCGAAGAGCCCCCGCCAGACGCCGTCAGCCCCGAACAATTCAGCCGGCCGGCGCGCTGGTGGGCGGAACAATCCGCTCAGTTCCGCCAGGAATGGGACCAATATTTCATGTCCGGCGGATGGTAAAAGCTCGCCTGCTCGGCCTCGGCGCGCTGGTGATGGCCGGCGCGCTGGGGAGCGTCCTTCTGCTCAACCTCCTCCAGAAAACACGGGAGGATGAACCGACCGGCCTCGCCCGCGTCGTCGATGGGGATACTCTGGTCGTCGCCGAGCAAAAAATCCGCCTCTATGGTCTTGATGCGCCGGAAAGCCGCCAGATCTGCCAGCGGGACGGCGAAGAATGGAGCGCCGGCAAGGATGCCACAGCCTGGGTCCGGACTCAGGTCGATGGCAAGATCGTCCGCTGTGTCGTCGAGGATGAAGATCGACGCTACGGCCGCCGGGTCGCTACCTGCTTCCTCGGCAAAACCGATCTGAACCGGGCGATCGTCCAGGCTGGCTGGGCCGTCGCCTATCGGCGCTATTCCGACCGCTATGTCGCAGAGGAAAAAGCCGCCCGGGCCGCCCGGCGCGGCCTGTGGCAGGGAGAATGTGATCAACCGGAAGCTTGGCGCCGTGATCATAACCGCTTCCGCCCGCGTAACGGATAAAAGAAAGGGGGTTTGGGGCTTCGCCCCAATCGGGTTCGGGCGGAAGCCCGACTAACACGTTCCGGTCGCAAAAGCGGATCAATCGGCTATAGTGAAGACCTAAACGATCCGTGGCCACGCAAAGGCAACGGACAAAATAAAAAGAATCAACGGGTCGACCAGACCCGGGCAGGGAGTGCGCGGGGAAAACCCGCCGGCAGCGGAGCCTCGTCTCAGAGGAAACCGGCTGGATCGTCGTGACGGGGGGACGGGAATGTGCCTTGCCATACCTGCTGAAATCATTGCCTTGGGCCCGGACGAGTCTGCTCTGGTCTCGTTCGACGGCGTGACCAAGGAAATTTCGGTCGCCCTGCTCGATCAGGTCGCGATCGGCGATTATGTCGTGGTCCACGTCGGCCACGCTCTGGCCCGGATCGATCCCGAGGAAGCCCGCCAGACCCTGGCCTTACTGGCCGAAGCGGCGACTCTGCCGGCCGGAGGGATGGCGTGAAATATCGCGACGAATTTCGCGATGGCACCCTGGCCCAGGGCCTTGCCGCCACCCTCGCCGCCGAGGCCGACCTAACTCGTTCCTATCGGCTGATGGAATTCTGTGGCGGCCATACCCACGCCATCGCCCGCTACGGTCTCGAAGATCTGTTACCCCCCGCTATCCGACTGATTCACGGCCCGGGCTGTCCGGTCTGCGTTCTGCCGATCGAACGGATCGATGCCGCGATCGCCCTGGCCCGCCGCCCGGAGATCACCCTGTGCAGCTATGGCGATCTGTTGCGGGTGCCGGGGTCGGGCAGGACCAGCCTGTTGCAGGCCAAAGCCGCCGGGGCCGATGTGCGGATGGTCTATTCCACCCTCGACGCGGTGACGATCGCCGAGCGCGAGCCGAACCGGACCGTGGTGTTCCTGGCGATCGGCTTCGAAACCACCGCCCCGGCGACCGCCGTGGCCCTGCAACGGGCCGAAGGGCTGGGGCTGACCAATTTCAAAGTGATCTGCAACCATGTCCTGACCCCTCCGGCGATGCGGGCCATCCTCGGCGAGCGAGAGGGGGAAGACAGTGCCAGCCTCGATGGGGTGATTGGCCCGGCCCATGTTTCGACGGTGATCGGCGCTGAAGCCTATGGTTTTTGCGTCGAAAGCTTCGCCATGCCGGTGGTGGTGGCCGGATTCGAGCCGCTCGATCTGTTGCAGGCCATTGTGATGCTGGTCCGTCAGATCAATCGGGGCGAGGCCCGGATCGAAACCCAGTACCGCCGCGCCCTTCTTCCCGGGGGTAATCGCAAAGCCCAGGCCCTGGTTGAGCATTATTTCGAGCCGCGCGAGTCCTTTGCCTGGCGCGGCCTGGGCAGCCTGCCGGCCAGCGGCCTGCGCCTGCGCGCCGCCTTCGCCGGCTTCGATGCCGAAACCGATTTCGACCTCTCGCCCCGGCCGGTGCCCGATCCCGCTGCCTGCGCCTGCGGCGCGATCCTGCGCGGACGGAAACGCCCCGAAGAGTGCCGCCTGTTCGGCACTGCCTGTACCCCCGACCATCCCATTGGCGCCTGCATGGTTTCGGCCGAAGGCGCCTGCGCCGCGCGCTGGAGCTATGGCCGGTTCCGCACCCCTTCGACCCCGCAGGAGGCAAGATCATGACCACGGAGACTCCGGCAGGATCGCTTGAAGGACGGGTGGAACTGATCCATGGCGCGGGCGGCCGGGCGATGGCTGAGCTGATCGCGGCCATTTTCGCTCCGGCGCTGGCCAATCCCTACCTCGCCCAGGGCAATGATCAGGCCTCGCTGCCGATCCCGAGCGGCGGGCGACTGGTGATGTCCACCGATGGCGCGGTGGTGTCGCCGCTATTCTTCCCCGGGGGCGATATCGGCACGCTGGCGGTGAATGGCACCGTCAATGATCTGGCGATGGCCGGAGCCAAGCCGCTGTATCTCTCCGCCAGCTTCATCATTGAGGAAGGCTTCCCGCTGGCCGATCTCGACCGGATCGCCCGTTCGATGGGCGCAGCCGCCCGGGCCGCTGGAGTCGCGGTGGTGACCGGCGATACCAAAGTGGTCGAGCGCGGCAAGGCCGACGGGCTGTTCATCGCCACCGCCGGGATCGGGGTGGTGCCCTTTGGCATCATTCTGTCCGGTGATCAGGCCCAGCCGGGTGACCGGGTGATCCTGTCTGGCAGTCTCGGCGATCATGGCGTGGCGATCCTGTCGCAGCGGGAAAATCTGACCTTCGCCACCCCGCTGTTGTCTGACTGCGCCGCGGTGTCGCCGCTGGTGGCGAAGATGATGGCCGCCGCCGGCCCGGCGATTCGGCTGATGCGTGACCCGACCCGGGGCGGATTGGCCGCCACTCTGAATGAACTGGCGCGCCAATCGGGCATCGGAATGAGTCTCGATGAAACCGCCATTCCTCTCAAGCCGGCGGTGACCGCCGCCTGCGAATTGCTGGGGCTCGATCCGCTGACTCTCGCCAATGAGGGCAAACTGGTGGCGATTGTCGCCCCGGAAGCCGCCGAATCCCTGGTCGAGACGATGCGCGCCCATCCGCTTGGGGCCGAAGCGGCAGTGATCGGCACGGTGGTCGCCGATGAGCGCCGGTTGGTGCGGATGCACACCGCGCTGGGCGGGGAACGGATCGTCGATTGGCTGGCCGGCGATCAATTGCCGCGAATCTGCTGACGGAGCGGCGTCGATGACCAACTCAAGCCCGATCCTGGTGGTCGCCGAGGACAATGGCTTGCGCGAGGCGTTGCGACAGGCCCTGAGTCCGGTGTTCGAGGTGATCGCGATCGCCGATGGCGCCGAAGCGGAAAACGTACTGGCCGGAACGATGATCGCGGTGGTGCTGTGCGCGCCCCGGATCGGCGGAGAAAGCGGGCTGGCCCTGCTGGCGCGGCTGCGGACCCTGTGGCCGGACCCGGTTCGTCTGCTGCTGGCCGGTTCGCTGGCGGCGGAGGACATTCTCGCCGGTCTCGACCATGCCGGCCTCTATCGGGTGATTCCCGAGCCGTGGCACCCGGACCGGCTGCTCGCCACCGTCGCCGAAGCGGCATGGCTGTTCCAGCGTCTGACTCCAGCCCAACCGCCCCGGACGGCCCCGCTGTCGCGATCCTCCTCCGGCCAGGACGGATTTGACCCGATCGTCCACACCCCGGCTAGTCCGGTGGCCAAAGTGATCGATCTGGCCCGCCGCGCTGCCGCTTATGACATTTCGGTCCTGATCACCGGTGCCTCGGGCACGGGCAAGGAACTGCTGGCCCGGGCAATCCATCAGGGCTCGGGCCGGGCCGACCGCCCGTTCGTGGTCGAAAATTGCGGCGCTCTGCCCGAACATCTGCTGGAGAGCGAATTGTTCGGCAGCAAGAAGGGGGCCTTTACCGGCGCCTATCAGGACCGGATCGGTCTGTTCGAAGTGGCCGATGGGGGGACTCTGTTCCTCGATGAAATCGGCGAAACCTCTCCGGCGTTCCAGGTCAAATTGCTGCGGGCGTTGCAGGAGGGAGAAATCCGTCCGATCGGGGCGCAACGGCCGCGCCGGGTCAATGTCCGGGTGATCTCCGCTACTAACCGCGATCTTGAAACCGAGGTCGCCACTAACCGGTTCCGCCGCGACCTTTATTATCGGCTGGCGGCGTTCCCGATCCATATTCCGCCTCTGGCCGAACGACGGATGGATATCGCTCCGATCGCAGCGCGGATTCTGGCCCAGGTCAATCAGGCGTTTCATCGTGCCGTGCCGGGGTTCCTGCCCGAGACCCTGCGACGGATGGAAGCCTATGGCTGGCCCGGCAATGTGCGGGAATTACACAATGAAATTCAGCGGATGGTCGCGCTGTCGGATGCCAACCAGCCGCTCGGCCCGTCCCTGCTGTCGCCCCGGATCCTGAGCCCGGCCGCCCCCAGCCTGGGCGGCAGCACCCTCAAGGACCGGGTCGAGGCGCTGGAAAAAGCCGAGATCGAAGACGCGCTGGCCCGCAGCCGGGGCAATATCAGCCATGCCGCAGAATGGCTCGGCCTGTCGCGGGTCGGCCTGCGCGCCAAAATCGACCGTTACCGTCTGCGCCGTGATGATGGCGGGGACGGCTATGCCCCGGAACCGATCAATTAGCCTTCCCCGCCCAAGGAGTGCCCCGCCGATGTCGCTTCGCCGGTCTCTCTCTACTGCTCTGCTGTTTGGTCTGCTCAGCACTGCTCCAGCCCAGGCCCATTTCCTGGAAATCCTGCCCAGCGCGGATGTGTTGCCCGAGGGCGGCCCGGTTTCGCTATCCCTGGTGTTTACCCATCCGATGGAACGCGGCCCGGTGATGGATCTCGCCCGGCCGAAACGGGTTGGCGCCTTCGCCGCCGGTCGAACCACCGATCTGACCCCCAATTTGCGGGAAGACCGGATCGATGGCCATACCGTCTGGCGGGTTGATCACACGCTGGCCCGCCCCGGCGCGGTGAGCCTGTTTGTCGAGCCCCAGCCTTATTGGGAACCGGGGGAACGGCGCTGGATCACCCATTACGCCAAGGTCGTCGTCGATGGCTATGCCTCGGGCGAGGGCTGGGAAAAACCGGTCGGGCTGCCGGTTGAAATCGAGCCCTTGTCGCGTCCTACTGGCTTGTGGACCGGGAGCCTGTTTCGCGGTGTGGTCCGGTCACAGGGCAAACCAGCAGCCTTCGTACCAGTCGAAATCGAATGGGTCAATGACGGCTCGGTGACTCCGCCCAACGAAGCGTTCGTCACCCAAGTAACCCGGACGGATCAGAATGGGGTGTTCGCGGCCACCCTGCCCCGCGCCGGTTGGTGGGGCTTTGCCGCTTTGATCGACGGTCCCGCCGCCAAAGGGCCAGACGGCAAGCCGGCCGGCACGGAACTGGGCGGGCTGCTGTGGGTCCGGGCCACCGACTTCCCCCCGGCGCGGGAGAGCCAGCATGGCACACATCCCTGACGGCGTGCTGAGTGCCCCGGTCCTGCTCGGCGGGGCCGGGCTGGCGGCCGGCGGGCTCGCCTGGGGCCTACGTCAGCTCGATGAAGCGGCGATTCCGACCACGGCGATCCTGGCTGCCACCTTCTTCGTCGTCTCGCTGGTGGCGGTGCCGCTCGGCCCGACCAGCGTCCATCCCCTGCTGGGCGGCCTGATGGGGCTGATGCTGGGTCTGCGCGCCTTCCCCGCCATTTTCGTCGGACTGGTGTTGCAGGCCGTGCTCTTCGGCGTGGGCGGATTGGCCAGCCTGGGAGTCAATACGGTGACGATGGCCCTGCCCGGGGTGCTGCTGGCCGCTGCGGCGCGCCCCTTCCTGGCTGGAGCCAGCCCCAACCGCCTGTTTGTTGTTGGAGCCCTGGTCGGCGCCCTGGCCCCGCTGGGAACGATCGGCGGAGTCGCCCTGGCCCTGGCCGCCTCGTCGAGCGATTATCTGCCCAGCCTGCCCGTCATCCTGCTGACCGGCCTGCCGCTGGCCGGGGTGGAGGCAGGGCTCACCGGCCTCGTCCTACGCGGACTGGGCCGAATTCGTCCCGATCTGCTCACCCCCCGCCGCGAGGTGGCGGCATGAAGACCCGACTCCTGGGAGCAGTGGCCCTGCTGCTGCTGACCGCCACGCCCGCTCTGGCGCACCGGCTCAAACTGTTTGCCACCCAAAGCGGGGAACAGATTGAGGGCGAGGCTTTTTTCATCGGTGGCAGCCGCCCCGATGGGGCCACCGTGATCATTCAAGACCCGGCCGGAACCGAACTGGCCCGGCTGACCACCGACGCCCAGGGGGCTTTCCGCTGGAAAACGCCTCATCCCGATGCCTACCGGATCAGCGTCGATTCCGGCGATGGTCATGCCGCAACCCTCACTCTCGCTCCTCCCACCGTCGCCCCACCCCCGCCGCCCCAGGCCTCCTCTACCGCCGCCCCCCTGGAGGACTCCCACCAGATCGAAGCCGCCGTCGAGCGGGCGCTGGCGCGGCGACTGGATCCGCTGATCGCGGCGCAGATCGAAACGGAAAGCCGCCTGCGCCTGAACGATCTGATCGGCGGGATTGGCTATATCATCGGACTGGCCGGCCTGGGCCTCGCCTGGAAAGCCCGGCAAAAACGATGATCCTGAAAACAAAGGGGGTCCGGGGCATCGCCCCGGCCGGGTGCGGGCGGGAGCCCGCCAAACGACGCGGACTTGATCCCCGAACCCGCCTGCTCGCCGCCGGAGCCACCACCGCAACTGCTCTAACCCTGACCTCGCCGCCCCTGCTGGCCGGCAGCCTGGGACTAGCCGTGACCTTGGCCCTGCTCGGCGGCCTGCCCCTGCGCCGGCTGATCACCCGCCTGATCCAGGTTGAAGGCTTCCTGCTGGTGCTGGTGGCAACCCTGCCGCTAACCCTCCCCGGCCCGGCCGCCCTGACCTGGGGGCCGTTGACCCTGTCCTGGCCCGGCCTGGAACGAGCCGGCGAAATCCTGCTGCGGGTCAGCCTGTGCGCGGTCACGCTGCTGGCCCTGCTGGATGGCCTTGAACCGGTGCGGCTCGGTCATGCCCTGGCCCGACTCGGAACCCCGGTGCGACTGGTACACCTGCTGCTGTTCGCCGCCCGCTATGTCGGACTGATCCGTACCGAGGCAGCACAATTGCAGGAAGCCCTGCGCGCCCGCGCCTTCCGTCCCCGCCTGTCCTGGCATGCCTTGCAAACTTTGTCCCATCTGATCGTCGCCCTGCTGGTGCGGGCGGTGGACCGGGCCGAACGAATCGATGAAGCCATGCGCTGCCGGGGCTTTGCCGGTCGCTTCGCCCTGATCAGCGAAGACCGGTTCAGCCGCGACGATGCCCGCTTCGCGCTCGGCCTCGGACTGGTGCTGGCGCTGGTCGTGACCGGAGACCGGCTGCGGTGAGTCCCCTGTTCCAGCTCGAGTCGATCATCGTCAAGCGGGGCGGGCGCACCGTGCTGGACCATTTATCGCTCCAACTCGATCCCGGGGAGCGCCTCGCCCTGGTCGGGGCCAATGGCGCCGGCAAAAGCACCCTGCTGCGGACCCTGGTCGGGCTGGAACGCCCCGTATCGGGCACGATTACCGCCTTTGGCGCCCTGCGGCGGCGCGAACGCGATTTTCATGAGGTGCGCTGCCGGGCCGGACTGCTGTTCCAAGACCCCGATGACCAATTGTTTTCCCCAACCGTGATCGAGGATGTCGCTTTTGGGCCGCTCAATCTCGGCCTATCCCCGACCCAAGCCTGCCAGCGGGCCGAAGAGACCCTGGCCGATCTCGGCCTGGCCGGCCTGCGCGACCGGATCACCCACCATCTTTCCGGCGGGGAAAAACGTCTGGTCAGCCTCGCCGCCTTGCTGGCGATGCGGCCGGACGTGCTGTTGCTCGACGAGCCGAACAACGCCCTCGACCGCGATCACGGCCGCCGGCTCGAAGAACTGCTTGCCGGGCTGAGTCTGACGATGGTGATCGTGTCGCATGATGACGGACTCCTCGCCCGGCTAGCGACGCGGGGGGTGGTGTTGCGGGACGGCCGCTTATTCCCGGCCAGCCTGCACCACCATTGGCATCACCACGACCATTTGCATTGGCACGAACTGCCTCTCTGAGACCGGAAAATCCGTCTCAGTTGAAAGAATATTATTAACGCTCCCTGGCTGCGTTTATTCGTCCTCTATCTCCCCAGCCGAAGCGGATAGAACCATGCCCCCTCATTTCTTCGCGCTTGGCGGAAGACGTGATCGGTTGGATACTTCCCGGCAGAAACAGCCAAAGCGGCGGAACAAACGATGACGGGACTGGCGACGGATATCCGCGAAACCCGGGTCGATCCCGGTGCTTTGGCCCTGTGGTTTCTCGGTCAGAATGGCTGGGTGGTCAAATCCCCCGGCGGGGTGGTCATCGTCGTTGACCCCTATCTGACCGATTCCTGCCATCCATCGCACCGGGGACTTGATCTCGCCCGGCAGATCCCCCCGCCGCTGACCCCGGAAGAGGTGGAAGCCGATCTGGTGGTCTGCACCCATTCCCACCGGGATCACGCCGACATCGCCACCCTTGGCCCCTGCGCCTGGTCGGGAGGAGTCCGTGGCTTCCTCGGTCCGGGTGACACCCAGACAATTTTCGCCCAGGCCGGCATTGCCGAGGGGGATCGGGATCTGTTGTGGCCCAATCGGGTGATCGATTTAGGCGATTTGCGGCTGACCGGAACTTTTGCTTTGCCGACCGATGCCGGCGATCTGACCCATGTCGGGCTGCTGATCCAGGCCGGCAATGGGTCGAAATTATGGATTACCGGGGATACGGGCTGGTGCGATCTGCTCCCCGAAGCCGGGCTTAAGCATTTGCCCGACGCGATCTGCGTCCCGATCAATGGCGGTTATGGCAATCTATCGCATTGGCAAGCGGCAGAACTGGTTTCCCGTGTCCGGCCGGCTCTGGCGATTCCCTGCCACTGGGATCTGTTCCCGGACAATTCCTGCTCGCCCCGCCAGTTTCAGGCTTCGTTGACGGTTAAAGGGCTCCGTCAGCTTTATCACGAGCCGGTGCATGGTCAGCGGATCACGCTGGAAGCAAAACGGGGGTGAATGATCGGGCTCCCGCCCGAACCCGGCTGGGGCGATGCCCCAAACCCCCTTTTTTTCAGAAAAAAAGCCCGATCTTTTCAGACCGGGCCTCTTCTTATTTGGTGGAGCCAGACGGAATCGAACCGACGACCTCTTGAATGCCATTCAAGCGCTCTCCCAACTGAGCTATGGCCCCTTTTTATTTCGTACCGGCGGGTTTGGGGCGCCGTCGGTGGAGGCGGAACTTATTGATTTCGGGCAGGGTGTGCAAGAGAAAAATTTCGGTCACCGTTATTTTTTTCTCACCCCCCGCCGAACTGCCTTAGACCTCGTCCTCAAGCTCGTTATCGAGGTGATCCATCACCTCGGCCATATCGTCATCATCCTCGCCGAGATCGGCCGGATCCTCGATCAGCGCGTGCTCGTCTTCCTCTGCGGCTTCGGCGTGCTCGCTCCCTTCGGCAACTTCTTCCTCATCGGTGCCGGGATCCACCAGATCATCGGCCTCGACAGCAAGTTTCCCGGCAACGATCGCGACAGGAATCGCCACCTTCGCCTCTACGGCACCGCCACCGGCACGACGAACCTTGAACGGCACATCGGGTTCGACGTTGGTGTTGCACTTGGGGCAGATGATCGGCGTGCGCTTCAGATCGTAGAAACGGCAGCCGCAGCTTTGGCAGGTGCGTTTATGTCCCCATTCCGGCTTGGCCACCTTAGGGTCCTCCTCGAACATTATCCGGTCATGATTCGGTCTGTGGGGGGCATTTGCCATGTTCCCCACCCGCTGTCAAAACCAATTCGCGCTCACCACTGTCGGGTTCGGCCCGGTCTATGCCCCGGCCGCCGCTTGTGTTAGAGCTTCGCGGTTCCCGGCCGTCCCGGCGGCGGGAGAAAACAGGCGGAGGAACGGGGCATGACAAAAACGCTGCGGTCGGAACAGACCGGGTCCTTGTCCGGTGCGGCGCGGGTGCCGGGCGACAAATCGATTTCCCATCGTGCCCTGATGCTGGGAGCCCTCGCGGTCGGCGAAAGTGTGGTCGGTGGGTTGCTCGAAGGCGATGACGTGCTGCATACCGCCGCCTGTCTGCGCGCCCTGGGGGCCGAGATCACCCGCCATGACGATGGAACCTGGCATCTGTTCGGGCGCGGTGTCGGGGGTCTGGTCGAACCGGCCGATCTGCTCGACATGGGCAATTCCGGGACCGGTGCCCGTTTGATGATGGGGCTGGTCGCCACTTATCCCTTCACGACGTTTTTCACCGGGGATGCCTCGCTGCGATCGCGGCCGATGCGCCGGGTCAGCGAGCCTTTGTCGCGGATGGGCGCGCGTTTCGTCACCCGTGAAGGCGGCCGATTGCCGGCGGCGGTGATTGGCACGGCTCAGCCGGTCCCGATCCGTTACGAACTGCCGGTCGCCTCGGCCCAGGTCAAGTCGGCGCTGCTGCTTGCCGGGCTCAACACCCCGGGCGAAACGGTGGTGATCGAGCCGGAACCGACCCGCGACCATACCGAGCGGATGCTGCGGGCCTTTGGCGCCGAAGTGACGGTTGAAGCGACCGAATCCGGCGGCCGGGTGGTAACCCTGACCGGCTTTCCGGAGCTGACCGGGCGGCGGTTTGAAGTCCCGGCTGACCCCTCCTCGGCGGCGTTCCCGGCGGTGGCGGCGCTGCTGGTGGAAGGGTCCGAGATCCTGTTGACCAATGTCGGGATCAATCCGCTCCGCACCGGGCTCTATCTCACGTTGCAGGAGATGGGAGCCAACATCAGCTTCGAGAACCTGCGCGATCAGGGCGGCGAGCAGGTGGCCGATCTGCGGATTCGCGCTTCGCGTCTCAAAGGGGTGGAGGTACCAGCGGAACGGGCCCCGTCGATGATTGACGAATATCCGATTCTGGCGATTGCGGCGGCCTGCGCGGAAGGCACCACCCGGATGAACGGTCTGGCTGAATTGCGGGTCAAGGAAAGCGACCGGCTCGGGGCGATGGCCCGGGGCCTCGCGGCCTGCGGAGTCGCGATCGAGGAAGAGGCCGACGTTTTGATCGTGCATGGCACCGGCCGCCCGCCCGCCGGCAATACCACCATCGCCACCCATTTCGATCATCGGATCGCGATGTCGTTTTTGGTGCTGGGGATGGTGGCCGCCGCCCCGATCACCGTCGATGAGGCGGATTCGATTGCCACCAGCTTCCCCGGCTTTGTCGCTTTGATGAACAGCCTGGGCGCGTCCATCGCCTGATCGGGCTGCCGCCCGAACCCGCCTGGGGCACGCCCCAGACCCCCCTTTTTTTTGAAAAAAAGAGGGGGGTTCGGGGTCTCCCCGAGCGGGTCCGGGCGGCAGCCCGGCGAAGGCTACTGGCGCAAAAGACGTAGACGGTCGAGATCGATCCCGCCCAGATCCGGATAGACCGCCAGCGCCCCGGTAAAATCATCGCCGCCGGTATAGACGCTCTCCGTCACCACCACATCCAGCCCGGCGCCGCGGGCCGCCTGGACGCCATGGGCAGAATCCTCAATCACTAAACACCGCGCCGCCGGTAAACCGAGCCGCTCCTGCACCAGATGATAAACCGAAGGATCAGGCTTCTTCCTCGGAGTATCTTCGCCACAGACGATCACGTCGAACCACGCGCATCGCTCGCCGAGCAGGGCATCGATATTGGCCCGGCTGGTGGTGGTGGCCAGCGCCATTTTGAGCCCCTCATCGCTGGCCTGCTCGATCAGAGGCTCAATCCCGGGCCGGAAGGACAAAGCCCCTTCCCGCACCATCCGGGTGTAATGAGCGGTCTTGGCCTGATGCAGATCGGCAATCAGAGCATCAGACGCGTCGGGCGCATAGGCCCGCAACCGCTCGCGCCCACCCGATACTTTCAGCAGGCTACGATAAAGCGGACGGTCCCACCGCCAGTCGAGCCCGGCAGCGACAAAAGCAGCATTAAACGACTCGCGGTGGACTTCCTCCGTCTCGGCCAGAGTGCCATCGACGTCGAAGATCAGGGCGGCGAGAGGCATGAATCAGGACTCCAGTCAGGGGGGGCCAGTTCAAAACCGGCGAAAGAAAAAGCAGGGGACACGGTGCAGCCGACCAGACTCCACGCGCCCAGCGACACCGCCGCCTGCCACACTCCAGGGGCGACGATGCCCTGGGGGGTATGACCAGCCAGCGGATCGGGACCAAGGATCAGACGGCGGGCGACCGTGGCATCCGCCAGATCAAGCTGGAGCGGTGCCCCGGCATGGAAATGCCAGATCTCGGTGGCGTCGATCCGGTGCCAATGCGATCGCTCGCCCGCCTGCAACAGATACAGGATCGCCGTCCCGCTGCCGCGCTCTCCCGGCAGGGGCGACGGATCACGCCAGGTTTCGACGTAATGACCGCCCTCGGGATGCGGTTTCAGGCCCAGGCGGGCAATGATCGCGGCGGCAGTGGCCGCGCTCATGCCGTTGGCCCCGTCGCCGCCACCGAGGGACGTGCCGAGACCCGGCTGAACCAATCGGCCAGGGCCGGACGCCCCGGGCGCCAATCCGGCACCGGCTGGCGGAAATCGAGATAGCCCAACGCCGCCACCACCGCAATCTGACCGATCAGGAAGGTCTCGCCCCAGGCGGGCGCCTCCTCCTCCAGCCGGTCGAGGGCGCGCAGAATCGCCTGCTGCTGACGGGTGATCCCATCAGCCCAGCGCAGCTCGGCCGGGCGAAGACTCGTCTCGATGCGGATCACCAGGGCGGCATCGAGCAGCCCATCGGCCAGAGCTTCCAGCCGTTTCTGCACCCAGCGCTGTCCCCCGGCCGGGGGAATCAGCTTCGGGCCATCGTGCAACGAATCAAGGTAGTCACAGATCACCGGGGAATCGTAGAGCGCCTCGCCACCTTCGGTCAGCAGGGTCGGCACCTTGCCGAGCGGATTCTCACGCGGCAGATCGGTGGCAGGATCCCAGGCATTGGTGGGAATCGGTTCGATCCGCCCGACCAATCCGGTCTCGTGAGCGACGATCCAGACCTTGCGGACATAGGGCGAGGTGGCGGAAGTACGCAATTTCATCAGAGACCTCAACGGCTCGGAATGGGATCCCGACAGGGTTGGCTGGGGCGCTCCGGGTGTCAAGGGGAAGGACAAGGGGGCGGGGATCCTCTGTCTGGCCTCACCGGGGCCGGGATCGTGCCGCCATCAGAGTGTCAGACATCCGGGCTAGGCAGGGTCGCCGGGTTGGGTCACAATCAGTTGGCCTGCCCCCTTGGGACTCGTCCAGGAGACCGACCATGACCGCACCGACCCGCCGCTCCACCCGTGAAATCGTCGGCCTGTTCGCCGATCGCGCCCATT
>Ga0209373_10003158_pt1 | contig 15557 bp, 12 predicted proteins | sample Higcelweek5metaG_FD_187173 | JGI IMG/M metagenome (GOLD analysis project Ga0209373, IMG submission 187173) | Freshwater pond sediment microbial communities from the University of Edinburgh, under environmental carbon perturbations - High... | ecosystem: Environmental > Aquatic > Freshwater >...
GTAAAGGCGCAGCATAATGCGCCTTTATTGTATCCCTTTCGGCAGGTAGTCTGTTGGCAGCATCTTTCTGACCCGATAAGCCTGGTCAAGAATTACCCATTCCAGTGTTCCGCCGGGAACCTGGAAATTCCCTTCCCAGTCGAAAATGATTTTACCTGTGGTAGAACTGATGGCCCATCTGGTAACTTCAGACCGATCCTGGCCTTTATCAGGATGTTTAAAAACGAGCAGCCAGCCATTCAATGCCAGGGTCTTGATCCCTTCTGACGGCCCTTCGGTGATCAGGCTATCCGGAATCCTGTACTCTTCATCCGGGGAAAAGTAAACATATTCAGACTCTTTTTTCCCCGGAAACCAGGCAAAAATGCTATCTCTTTTAGCCTGACTGGTTCCGCCTGAACCTGCATTCAGGTTTTCTCCCGGCTGAATCTCAGCTTTCGCGGGGAGTGTTTTGCGCAGGAAGTATCCGTTTGCGGCCAGTTTATTCTGGTTAAGCATCATGAGGAAGTGACGGAGGCTCCCGTGGAATTCGGCTTCGCGGTTTTTCTCCCAGTTCAGGCCTGATAGGGGAATGACCGATTTGAGGTTTTCAAACAGGGTGCTGCCGGAATAAGAGTAACTGGATTTCTTGAACCCGTATAACCGCTGGGGAGGAGCTTGTTCAAATTTAAAATAGTCGAGAAAATAGGTGATCCGGTAACCCAACTGGCGATTGACAATTTTCAAAGGTTTTTGCGCATATCCAATCAGGATATCTCCCTGATAATAAAATTTAAGGTCCTTTTGATTCTCCAGGAAACACTTGGTTTCAAAAGGGTCGCCGAGAAAATACTCCTTAAAGATGTTGAAACTCTTCTCCCAGTTCGGGATTTCGCCTTTGATCACTACTTCGCTCAGTGCCACGGTTTTGCCCGCTATTCTGACATTCAGCCTCGTGTGTGTGCCCGGAATAACGGTAATCAGATACTCCGACGGCTCGTATGACAGGTGCCTGAACAGCAGCTTCTGATCTCCGGCCGGCAGTTTGGAGAGGAAATATTCTCCTTTCGAATTGGTGGAGGTGCCGATGGTTGTTGAGGGGATAAAAACGATCACATCGGCAACCGGCTGGCCGGTGATTGAATCGGTCACCACCCCGGATATGGAGCTGGTTTGGGCCATGCCCACCTGAGCCGGTGATTTATAGGAACCTGTTAACAGAAAGGAAAGTGCAATTACTGTAAAGCAGGTTTTACGGGTCATCTGAGTTTAACTTTTAAGGTTCGCCAGAAGAAATTCGCGGTTGAGCCTGGCGATATGTTCGATCGATACCCCTTTAGGGCATTCCACTTCGCAGGCGCCGGTATTGGTGCAGGCTCCGAAACCCAGTTCATCCATTTTTGCCACCATGGCTTTTGCGCGGCGAACCGCTTCAGGTCTGCCTTGCGGAAGGAGCGCCAGGTGCGAGACTTTACCGGCAACAAAAAGCATCGCCGAGGAGTTCTTGCAGGTTGCCACGCAGGCCCCGCAGCCGATGCAGGCAGCAGCATCCATGGCCTCATCCGCTTTCTGTTTCGGGATCAGAATCCCATTCCCGTCTCGGGCCGATCCGGTATTCACCGAGATAAATCCGCCGGCTTGCAAAATCTGATCGAATGCAGTGCGGTCAACCATCAGGTCCTTGATTACCGGAAATCCTCCGGCGCGCCAGGGCTCGACTACGATAGTATCTCCATCCCTGAACTTACGCATGTGGAGCTGGCAGGTGGTGATATCATCATCCGGTCCGTGGGCGCGGCCATTAATGTACAAGCTGCAGGTGCCGCAGATTCCTTCGCGGCAGTCATGATCAAAAACCACCGGCTCCTGGCCTCCGTTTACCAGCTGCTCGTTTAAAACGTCCAGCATTTCCAGGAAAGAACTGTCGGGAGAAATGTTTTTCAGCGTATAGATTTCAAACCGTCCTTTAGCCTTACGGTTATCCTGTCGCCATATTTTCAGTGTCAGATCCATGGTCGTTATTCTTTATAGTTCCGTGTTTTTACCTGGATAAACTCATAATCAAGTGGTTCCCGGGTTAGCTCGGGCTCCTGGTCAGGGCCCTTATACTCCCAGGCTCCCACATATTTGAAGTGTTCATCGTCGCGTTTGGCTTCACCGTCCGACATCTGATGTTCTTCACGGAAGTGCCCGCCGCACGACTCCTCCCGGTGGAGGGCGTCTTTGGCGATCAGCTCGCCCAGTTCCAGAAAATCAGCCACCCGGTTGGCTTTCTCGAGTTCCACATTCATAGCGTTGGCCGTGCCGGGGATCCTGACTTCATTCCAGAACAGATCCCTGACTTCCCCGATTTTTTTAATTCCTTCTTCGAGACCAGCCCTGTTCCGGCCCATACCCACATGGTCCCACATGGCCAGTCCAAGCTCCTTATGGATGGAGTCAACCGTTCGGGTCCCCTTTATTCCCATCAGCTTGTCATTCCACTCGCGGACCGCTTCGATTGCCTGGCCGAATTCCGGCTGTTTCGCGGGGTCCATCCGCGCGACCGACAATTGCCCGGCGAGGTAATTCTGGATGGTAAATGGCAGCACAAAATAGCCGTCGGCGAGTCCCTGCATGAGTGCCGAAGCGCCCAGCCGATTGGCCCCGTGATCGGAGAAGTTGGCTTCACCAATCGAGAAAAGGCCGGGTATCGTGGTCATCAGCTCATAATCAACCCATAACCCGCCCATCGTGTAGTGAATGGCCGGATAGATCATCATCGGAGTCTGGTATGGGTTCTCATCGACGATTTTTTCATACATCTGAAAAAGATTGCCATATCGCTCTTCGATCACATTTTTCCCCAGCCGGTTGAGTGCATCTTTGAAATCCAGATAGACTGCCTGGCCCGAGCCAACCCCGTAACCGGCGTCACATCGCTCTTTTGCAGCACGTGAAGCCACATCGCGCGGAACCAGATTTCCGAACGCGGGATATCTTCTTTCAAGATAATAATCGCGTTTCTCTTCTGGCAGATCGGTTGGTTTCAGCTTGCCTGCCCTGATCTTCTCGGCATCTTCCTTCTCTTTTGGTACCCAGATACGTCCATCGTTACGGAGGCTTTCGCTCATGAGGGTCAGCTTCGACTGTGATGCGCCGTGCACCGGGATGCAGGTAGGGTGAATCTGAACAAATGCCGGATTGGCAAAGGCAGCTCCCTTTTTGTATGCTTTCCAGATGGCGCTGGCGTTTGAGCCCATCGCATTGGTGGAAAGAAAGTAAACATTGCCATAACCGCCGGTGGCCAGCACCACGGCATGACCAAAATGTGATTCGAGTTCACCGGTTTCAAGATTACGCGTTACGATGCCGCGTGCGATACCGTCAACCAGTATGATGTCCATCATCTCGGTACGGTTGTAAAGGGTGACGTTGCCGGCAGCGATCTGGCGGTTCAGGGCCCCGTAAGCGCCAAGCAGCAGTTGCTGACCGGTTTGACCCCTGGCATAAAAAGTTCTGGATACCAGAGCTCCCCCAAAGGAGCGGTTATCCAGATACCCGCCGTAATCCCGCGCAAACGGAACTCCTTGTCCCACACACTGATCGATGATCTGATTGCTCACTTCGGCCAGCCGGTAAACGTTGGCTTCGCGGGCCCGGTAATCACCCCCCTTAATGGTATCGTAAAACAGACGATAAATACTGTCGCCATCGTTCTGATAATTCTTTGCGGCATTGATACCGCCCTGTGCAGCAATCGAATGCGCACGGCGCGGACTATCCTGATAGCAGAAATTCTTGACTTTGAAACCCAGCTCGCCAAGTGAGGCCGCCGCCGAGGCCCCGGCTAAGCCAGTACCGACCACTATAATGTCGAATTTTCTTTTGTTGGCAGGATTTACAAGGTTCTGAGAGGATTTGTAAAGCGACCATTTCTCAGTCAGTGGTCCCGATGGTATTTTTGCGTTAAGTTTCATGGTTTTCCGTTTTAATTGATCATGGATGAAATTTTAACCCACAGCGGAATTACCGCAAAGCCGCCCGCCACGATGATGGTATAAATCCATCCGATCACCTCCAGCCGTTTGCGCCAGCGGTCATTGCTCAGCCCAAGCGTCTGAAATGCTGCCCAGAAGGCATGCGTCAGATGTATTCCAAGCACGACAGCTCCGAATACATAAATGAGATCGATCCACCACCAGTCAATGAAAAATGAGGTAACCAGCAGATAGGCATTTTCAACCCCGTCAACCGTTGATTGATCCAGCATTTCACTGCCAGTGAACTTGATCTTCCAGAAAAAATTCGAGAGATGAATGATCAGGAAGATCAAAATCAGCGAGCCCAGAACGAACATGTTTCTGGAGGCCCAGGTGCTGCTGTTGCCAGCGTGTTTTTTATCATAATCAACCGGACGTGCCCACTGGTTGGTCAGCGTCAGGATTCCTGCGTAAATGATGTGAAGAATAAACCCGATGGCCAGCACCGGCTCCACAACCCGGATGATCGGGTTTGAACCCATAAAATGGGCCGCACTGTTGAACAGCACTCCGGTTGGATCAAAAATGATCAGGCTGTTGACAATCAGGTGAACTAACAGAAAGGTTATCAGGAATAACCCCGTTATACTCATCAGGAATTTTTTTCCAATGGATGAGTTCAGGAAACTTGCCATAGGTATGTGTTTTAGTCTGATTCAGATAATTGTTGAAATTATGGAATCAGATTCACATAACCAATTATTTTGCGGAGAAGAGCCGCTGAGCATCGCGAGCAGCAGCAATTGCGGTCCAGCTTTCGGGGATGGTCTTCCAGTTGTGTGCTGATGCAGGGGTAATGGTGCCCTGCTTGCGGATCCACCGGGTCAGCAAAAACCTGAAATCTGTTTCCGATGATCTGATCAGCCTTTTGGCCACTTCGTCCTTGCTTAAACCGGCCCCTTTGCTGAGATGGCTCCCGCCCCCGCTGCCACGGTACGAATTGAGCGCTACCTGGTATGTTTTATTCAGATCAAACGGCTGTCCATCCGTCATTTGATTGATAGTCACCATCTTGCCGGCCGGTTGCCGGAGATCAACGGTATAGTCGATCCCTTCGGCCGAATCAAAATTGTAATAAGCATTCTTTAGTTTCCAGGAACCTTCCTTCTGCTGCTCCATATTGAGCATCAGATCATCCGGACCGGTCATCGTTTTCATCCAGATCGAATACGAATAATTCAGATACCCCAGTATCTCAGAACCGGTAAGACTTATCGTGTATAATTGATTTTCAAACCGATACAGCCGGAACAGATCTTTAACGGTAAGGGTTCCCTGAGGGATTGTCGAACGGAAGGAGAGTGGGGCAGTGAAGGAAACATCCGCTCCGGTGAGCTCCAGCTGGGCGCGGTGGATCAGACTAACAAATTCAGTCGGGCCAAAATAGGCGCCATCCGAATTGATGGTACTTGAAATGGTGCCTACCGGTTGATCAACATAGTGCTGAACGGAATCGATGTACCCGCTGAATGTATTAATGAACGCCGGATCAGGTAAATAGTTTTTCATTTCCTGATGCGATCCGGCGATTGAGGATATTTTCAGTTTTTTCCCTTGTCGCGCCAAGGAGATCGTTGCAATTCCGATTTCCGAAGCGCGGCTTTCGGAGCCGATGATCAGGACTGAATCGCCGGCAGGATCTGCCACCCGGAGGTTCCAGCTCTTATGGTCATGACCAGCAAAAATGACATCAAACCCGGAAACCCGCTCAGCCACCAGCTGCGTGGCATTCTCATTCATCGGCTTGTCGGATTGCTGCTGGCCGTAAGTGGCATCCACCCCGGCGTGGAACAGTCCGATCAGCAGATCGGGTTTTTCATGAATCAGGATATACTCCGACCACTTTCGGGCCGTTTCGATCATGTCTTTGAATTCGAGTCCTGACCATAGCGCCGGTGGCAGCCAGTCGGGAATTTTCGGAGTGGTCAGTCCCAATACTGCTATGCGAACCCCTGCCTGTTCGATCATCGTATAGGGCTTGAATGCCGGGTCATCACTGCCGGTTTTCACACTGTTAGCCGACAGCCAGGGGAAATTAAACTCCCGGTTCAGCTTGTCGTACACCGGGTGGCCTGTTTCGAGGTCATGGTTGCCGATGGTACCGGCCTGATATCCCATGTAATTGAGGATACGTGCGGCAATATTGGGTTTTTCAACATCGATATAGTTCGAATAATAGGAGGCGGGATCACCCTGTATCAGGTCGCCGTTGTCGAGGAGAATCACCGTTTGTCCTGCTATAGTCCGCTGTTCGTGCGCCCAGGCTGAAACCTGCGAAAGAGAACCGTAAATCGGTTTTCCGGAATACCAGTCTTTAGGAAAATAGGCGCCATGAACATCGGTGGTAACGCCGATTTTCAGTAAAACAACTTCCTTTTGCGCATACGATCCGATAAAAAATCCGGATAGGGCGAAGGAAAGCAAGAGCCTGATAATGAAGCGACTACTCATTTGTTTCTCAATACTTCAATGGCTTTGTTCAACGTATTATCGATGGTCTGGATAATGGGGTAGAAGCCGTCATTGTCCATGAAATTCCGTGCGATATAGGCCTTCAGCTGGGTCCGGATAATCAGTTTTGATTCTCTCCATTCGTATGCAGTCGGGTTGTAGCCATTAGTCAGGATCTGGGTTTTGAACGAACCCAGAACATCTTTTGAATCCAGATAATCCGAGAGCTCGTCGACCTCCTTAAAAGCAAAAAGTTCGTCGCGGTGCTGATCGGAGTAGGTCAGGGCATATTTATAGATTAACCCGGCCGCATTGATTTTCAGGAAGAACGGGGTGATACCCGAGGTGTCGTAAGGCACAAAATAGTCGGGCATGATACCGCCGCCACCATATACGGTGCGGCCCTGGGGAGTGGTAAATTTCAGGCTGTCGTTGAAATGGATGCTGTCGGCAACCAGAAACTCCCCTTTTTTATAGCGTTGGGCAATATCATGATAGTAATCTTCGGTTCCGTGGGTATAGGGTTTCTGGATCGACCGGCCTGTCGGGGTGTAATACCTGGCCGTTGTGAGCCGGAGAGCTGATCCGTCGTTCAGCATAGCCTGTTCCTGAACAAGGCCCTTCCCGAATGAGCGCCGCCCGACGATCCAGCCCCGGTCGTTATCCTGGATGGCTCCTGCCACGATTTCTGAAGCCGATGCTGAATTTTCATCGATCAAAATTGCCAGAGCGAGATTTTCTCCTGAATCTTCCTGTGTGGCGCGATACTCTTCGCGGGTGCGTGAATGTCCCTCGGTATAAACGATCAGTTTCCCTTTGTCCAGAAAATCATCTGCAATCCTGATAGCCGGATCCATGATGCCACCTGTATTTCCGCGAAGATCAATAATCAGTTTACGGCAACCTGATCGTTTCAGTTTTGACAGAGTTTCCTGAAACTCAGGATAGGTGGTTTGCGAAAAGGTGTTGATTCGGATAAACCCGGTTTCGGGGGCCGCCATATATCCGACATCGATGCTGGATACCGGAATGATTCCCCGGGTGAGCGAAAAAGACAATTTTTCGCGGGTTCTTTTACGGTATACCCCGACTTTTACTTCAGATCCTTTTTCGCCACGCAGGCGATTGACGATACTGTCCTCATCCATTTTAACCCCGGCCACGGTAACCCCGTCAACACTGATAATCCGGTCGCCCGCCAGCACCCCGGCCCGTTCTGAAGGGCCGCCTTTAACGGCTTGGATCACCAGAATGGTATCGTTCTGCATATTGAACTGCACACCGATTCCGTCGAAGTTTCCCCGAAGGGTTTCGTTCACTTCCAAAAGCTCGCGGGGTGGGATATAAATGCTGTGCGGATCGAGTTTCTCCAGCAATCCGGGGATTATAGTCTCCGTAATGGAATCCATTTTCACAGAATCCACATAATTTTCTTCAATGAATCCCAGAATGGAACTCAGCTTATCCTGACGGCTGAACACCTTGACCGGCAGTTGTGCACCCGAATTGTTCCGGAATATATTACCCAGGTACATGCCGGTAACCAGGCAACATCCCAGAATTATCGGAAGCCAGATGGCTATTCTTGAGTTTTTGCCTGACATGGTGCAGATAGATTTATTCTACTGACAGGTATACTGTTTCGATGCCGGCACGATGTAAAAGTTCAATACCGTCAGTGATGCGGTACTCTTCTCCGTAAACCACCCTGATGATGCCGGCCTGGATGATCAGCTTGGCGCATTCCAGACAAGGCGAAGCGGTGGTATACAAAGTAGCTCCCTTGGAGCTGTTGCCGCTTTGGGCAACTTTAGTTATGGCATTAGCCTCAGCATGAAGAACATAGGGTTTGGTTATGCCTTCATCCGTTTCACATACATTCTCAAATCCGGTTGGGGTTCCATTGTATCCGTCGGAAATGATCATCCGGTCACTGACAATCAGTGCCCCGACTTTTCTTCTGACACAATAGGAATTTTCAGCCCAGATCCGCGCCATTCGTAAATAACGCAGATCAAACTGTTTCTGTTTGTCTTCGCTGAGGTTCATTGTCTGAATCTCTGCAGAGACGCATGTTTATGCGCCTCTACTTTTTATCTTCCGGCTGAACTGGTTTCGGTTCTGATTTTCTTGGCCTGGTCACCCCGTAGGATCCCATGAACAACTTACCGCGCTTGGTTTTTTTATCTCCTTTTCCCATGATTGAATTGTGCAATTATAATAGCTCGCAAAGGTAAGAAGTTTTCATTAAGATAGGACGTGGCACTCTTTTAAAACATTTCGTTCTTCAGCAGATACTGCTCCACCATAAACCGGGCATTTTTCAGAATCAGACTGTCGGCCGGTTCCCCTTTGACCCGGGCATCTTCCACGATCTGTTTTTCCCACTCCGGGGTGTTATGAATCGCCCGGATATACTCCTTCACCATCTTGTCGTACTCTATTTGCCAGAGTGGCCCATACATCTCTCTGTTTGCCTTATGGAGAAATCCCCATCCGATGCTCTGAATATTCGACGGATTCACCATTAATATTATCAGATCGGTGTTGGCGAAAGCGTCCGGAAATTTCAGCTCACCGGCTTTATACCGTTCCGTGACATCGTCATGATAAATAGTGGAGTTGTAATACCAGTATTGGACATCACTGAACAGCCGGTTGTTGAGGGGCAGGCAGTACATGTTCCAGAAAAAACTGTCTCCGATAACAATCGCCGAAGGCAGATTGAAGCCGTCGGGTGACTGGCAATAGATCCCCGGGTAACACAAAGGTTGTTTTTTCAGCGGAAGGAAGAGATTCATAATCTTTTCAAGATCCTCATCCGGGGCGGAGATGCTGTCGGCGGGAAAAGCAGGACCGACGTGAAATTCCGGCATCGGTCGTTTCAGTATGGATGCAATGAATCCCGAAAGGGTGTCGGTTGCCACACTTCCGCCGAAATGGCTCCAATGCATACCGGTGGTCGGGAACAGCCCACACCCCGCGGTGTCTTTCATCTCCATGAACAGCTTGTTGAAATCCAGCAGGGGAACGCCTGCCTGGTGAATGGCTTCCGACATGGCACCGTAATTGGTTACTGCGGGAGCCCTCTTCCAGCGCTCCGGGATATACTCCGGATAAAAATCAGCTTTTCCGGGGGCAATCAGAACGATCAGCTCTTTGCCGCAGTTTTTAAAGTAGTTACGGATGTTTTTCAGCTGCCTTACCTTGTACTGTACACTGTCGGTGCCGATATAGTCCAACCCGGCACGGGCGGCCAGGATCCACTCTTCAAACAAATATCCGTCTTTCCCAACGACTACTCCATCTGCATGTGGCTGCCTGAACAGGGAGTAGTCGAGTTGGTTGTAAAGCCTGACAAAAAAAGTGCGGAATCCGAAGTTTTGTTCAATATGTTTATTCAAACCGGGCTGATACTGAAAATGGTACCATTTGTCCCAACCGAAATCCGGCAATGGCTGGTCATAGACCGATCCGTTCAGCTTCTTTTCGTGGAAAACCCGCGTCAGCGTTTGAATGGCAGGAATCCCGATTATCGCGATGAACACCAGGCAAAGCTTGATATAGTGGCTGTTCTTTTGCATATCAGAATCTGAAATAGATGAACGGACTAAATCCCTGTCCGGTTAACGATGCGATGCAAAGGATCAGCAAAACGGCATATAACCCGGTTATTGCCGTATGTTCATGATGCGTATAGTCGCGTTCGTAGAAGAATGCCTGCAATTTCAGTCCGTATTTGCTTAACGTGATGAACGAGAATAAAACTGCGACTATCAGGATGGTGTAAAAATGAGGATTAACCGGCAACAGCCCGGGTTTGAAATCGAAGGAGAATAATGTCTTTAAAAAGCCCGCGGCATCCGACAGGCCCTCGATCCGGAAGAAAACCCGGGATAGCACGATGACCAGAAAAGTGCAGGCGATCGGAATATATTTCCAGATTCTTCCATATAGTTTGGATAGAAACAGCCGCTCCAGTACCATAAAAAAGCCGTGAAACGCTCCGTACAACACAAAGTTCCACGAGGCTCCGTGCCAGAGTCCGGATATCAGGAAAACGAACCAGAGGTTGAAATAGAGCCGGCGTTGTGTTTTTACACGATTGCCACCCAACGGGTAGTAAACGTAATTGCGCATAAAGTTGCTGAAGGTGATGTGCCAGCGGCGCCAGAATTCGGTAACACTGCCCGAGATGTAAGGGTTATCGAAGTTTTCAGGAAACCTGAACCCGATCATCCGGGCCAGCCCGATAGCCATATCGGAATATCCCGAAAAATCAAAATAGAGCTGGAAGGTATAGGCCAGAATGGCTATCCAGGCTGAAGCCGTATCCAGTCCCGGCATACCGGCTCCCATAATCCGGTCAACCTCGATGGCCAGAACATCGGCGATCAGCACTTTTTTTGAAAGACCCAGGATGAACCGGTAGAAGCCGTACAGGATGTTGCTCCAGGTATCTTCGCGCTGCCGGATTTGATTGGCAATAAACTCGAAACGGATGATCGGTCCGGCCAGGAGGTGCGGAAACATCATGATATACAGGAGGTAATCCAGCGGGCTGGTGAGCGCCTCATGTTTGCCCCGGTAAACATCAACCGCATAAGTTATTGAGGTGAAGGTAAAGAACGATATTCCGATAGGAAGCGCGATACGTTCCCAGGTGAGCTCCGGCGATCCGAACAGCTGCCTGAGCAGACTTACGTTCTCGAGAAAGAAATTGGTGTATTTAAAATAGAAAAGCAATGCCAGGTTGAGGGCCACCGAAAGGCCAACCAGTAATCGCCTCCTGTTTCGCTGCTGCGTTTTTCCCAGAAATCCGACCAGATAATAGTTAGCCAGGCAGCTTCCCAGCATGAAGGGAAGAAAATCAGGAGCGCCCCAGGCAAGAAATAAAACACTGAATATCAGAACAATGGCATTTCTGAAATTTCGGGGCACCGCATAGTATGCCGCAAGGAACAGCGGCAAAAAGAATAGCAGGAATATAACACTCGAAAAAACCATTGGTCTAAAAATAGTAAAAGCCCTGTAAACAAAAAAAAGGCCCAATTTCTTGAGCCTTTTTCCTTTTTCCTTTTTCTTCTTGCCTTCTGCCTTCTGCCTAAACTTTGTACCCAGAGCCGGGGTCGAACCGGCACGACATTGCTGTCACTGGTGTTTGAGACCAGCGCGTCTACCAATTCCGCCATCTGGGCATGATGAATGATAGTGCGGCAAAGATAAAAAAAACCCCGACACACAGTGCCGGGGTTCAGAGATTTTACAAATGAACGATTATTTTACCAATACCTTCATTACCTGATTGTTTACTTTCAGAAAATACATCCCCCTGGCAAATGCTGAGAGATCAATGTTTTCCTGATGAGTTGATACCGATTTAACCACTTTCTGATAAACTGTCTGTCCCTGAATATTGGTTACCAGAATGTTGAGATCCGTTACCTGTGCATTGGATATGGCGAGGGTAAACAATCCGTCGGTCGGGTTCGGGTATACTTTGATCGATGAGGTCAGCGTATTCAGCTCAACACCCATGCTGATGCCATTGTTGTACACATCGTTGATCATGTTGTAGAATGAGGTGCGGTAAACCCGGTTTGCTCCTCCCGATGGGAATTCCGAAGTAATCCAGCTGCCGTTGATCCTGTATTTGTACTCAATATTCTGGAATGTGGCGCATGCCGGAACCGTCAGCGTATAGATACCGTCTCCATCAGCATCGGTCAGGTGGCTTGAAGCACCGTTCCATCCGTTTATAGTGCCGGCAACATCAACATAATCCCCTGCGGTTGGATTGAAATACCCGTTTCTGATTGGTAAGGTCATATCGACATTGAAAGTGACATCTGCGGTTGCAGGTGCACCGGATTCTGATATGTTCAGCCTGATCATCGACAGGTCGCTGTTGGTTCCCCAGGTGTCTCCGGATATGAAACGGACCAGTGTTTTTCCACCAGGGTACTGATGCGACTGGTCGGATCCGATGGTAAACCGGTAAATGCTGTTGTCGGCTATGGCGCCTCCCCCATGGTAGGTCTGGATGGCAACTATATAAATTCCAGGTTCGAGAAACTCCGATTCCCCGTCTTTGTCAAGGGGTATCGTAACCCATGTGCTCAGCATTTCCTGAGTTACCTCGGTGTAAGCTCCAGATAAAACCTCTATGTACAGATCCTGTTCGGCATCATATTTAAATATCCAGTTCTGGAATGAATATCCGACTTTTGTACTGGCCTTCGGATTGTCCTTTCGTTGCAGGATAAAGGTTGAAATAGAGTTGACCTCGGTGGCTTTCTTGATGTCATATACAATTCCGATGTAATCACCGTCATTGTTACCAGTCGTCCATCCTGCAGTGCTGGAATAGGTTTCAAAATCCCAGTCCGACAAAGAGTAGATACTGTCAGTAATAAAATAGGTGTCAGTATAAACATTATTTGCCGGGCGACCGTCATCTGCTTTTTGTTTGGCCGTCATGACCATCTTGTAATTGCCGTACCCGCTTGGAACAAATGGATCTGTAATGGCAAAAGTATCACGCTGAAGGGTCCAGATATCGGTCACCTTTTCGGAATTCTTATTGTATACCGAAGCGCCGTTTTTGAACACCTCGGTATTCAGGTAGCAATTTTCCTGATCTTCATAACCGGCGTTCAGAACCCCGGCTTTAAAGGTGTATCCGCCGAAGTTGTCAGTTCCGGTTTGACTCAGCGGAATCATATAGGTAAAGCCTTCGTTGCCGTCAGCTTCGTTGTCAACCATGTAAAGCCATGGAGTTTCGAGCTGTAATTCAGCGTTATAGGCTTCTGACAGGGAGATGTCATCGATACACCAGAAATATTCAGAGTTGGTCGCCCACTGGAACCTGATCCATACATGAGGCTGTCCGCCGGCAACTTCTGTAATGTTGACTTCAGGGTTCGGATTCTTGCAGAAAATGTTGGTGGCTGTTCCAAAGGCCATGCTGAAATCAGCCCAGTGTACACCCAGGTCGTTACTGACCCTCATTTTTACATCCGGTGAGCCGCAACAGGTTCTGAAATACTGTGTCATCTTAAAAATTACCGAAGGATGGGTTGTGCAATCAAACTCAGGAAGTTGAAACCAGTTTGTTCCAGCATTGTCAGTTGAAGTGCCATCGACAAAATTGTACTCATCCATCGGAAGTACCCAGTAGCCGTCTTCCGGTGTTTTTGAATAGATGTGCCCGGGAAGGAAGGTGAACTTTCCTTTAATACTGTCAGTTCCGGCACGCCATACCCAGAATTGTCCGAAATCACCCTCTTCAGTGACCTGCCATCCGGATGGCAGCGACCATCCACGGGGATTGGAGGGGTCGGCAAAATCGAAGGACTCAGCGTAAAATACTTCCCCTTCCCCTTTGAGCGCCTGTTCAGGAGGGGTAACCAATTTTTTCTGCTCGTTTGAGTACGGAGCATAATTGGTAAACTGCTTGATATTCTGCCCGTATGAAAGGCCGAAAACAACAAGCATGGCAAGCAATGAAGTAATTCTTTTCATATAGAGTAAGTTTTAAGGTTTGTTGTCGATAATCAAAAAATTGATTATCGTACTGCTTAATAACAAATATCGTAATATTTATTATTGAACGTGACGATTCTGTTGATAAATGCGTCAATAAAACTTACAATCCGGGTGAGACCCGTTTGAAAAGATCAGGTAGTCCTTGCCTGGCCTTTCATGCGCATGATGAATTCTTTCTTTTTCCGTTCGCTGACATCAACCTGACTGCCATCTTCAAAAATGATATATCCCCCGCGGCCCGAGACATATTTTTTCACGAATTCGAGATTTATCAGATGTTTACTGTGCACCCTGACAAAAGTGAGGTCCGATAGAAGGCGTTCAAAATTATTCAGGGTTTTTGAGGTAACGATGCGTTGTCCTCCCTTGATAAAAAAGGTGGTATAACTGCCATTGGCTTCGCAACGGACGATATCTGCAATTTTGTATACATCAAATCCATCCATGGAGGAGAGGATAATCCGCTCATTACTGTTGCCCAGTCCTTCCCGAAGTACGGAAACCCGGTCAGAGAAGTTTGAATCGGTACGAATCTTGGTAAAACGGTCGACGGCTTGCTGCAGTTTTTCAGTGCTGATCGGTTTCAGCAGATAATCCAGCGCCGAAAAGTCAAATGCCTTTAGCGCATACTGATCATAAGCAGTAGTGAAAATGACCTCAAAATCGGTATACTCCACATCCTCCAGAACCTGGAATCCCTGACCGTCAGGAAGGGCTATATCCAGGAATACGAGCTCTGGTTTGATGTTGTTAATCAGCTCAATGGCGGATTCAACCGTCTGGGCTGTGCCCACAACCTGTACGTCGGGGCAATATCTTTGGAGCAGAATAGCCAGCGCTTCCAGACTGTTATCTTCATCATCAATAATAACTGCTTGAATCAACGAAGTCATTTTTTATCAGGTTTAGTCTAGTAAATGTACAAGGAATTCCTTGAAAACTAACCCGGGGAGTTTATATTTTCAGGAAAGACGGATTTCGCGGACTGCCTGAGCGATACTTTCCGGATCAAATCCGCATTCACGGTAGAGCTGGCGTTGGGTTCCATGTTCAATGAATGCATCAGGGATACCAAGCATTCTGACGGTAGCCTGGTGATTGGATTTAACCATGAACTCAATTACCGCGCTACCAAAACCACCTGTAATGGTTCCATCCTCCACGGTTATGATTTTTTTAAACCGGGTAAAAATATCATGGAGAAGATCTTCATCCAGCGGTTTCACGAACCTCATGTCGTAGTGGGCTGGTTCGATGCCCTCTTTTTCAAGCATCCGGATGGCTTTTGCCACCAGGTTTCCGACATGGCCGATCGAGAGAAGCGCGATTTCTGATCCATCCGAAATCAGGCGTCCCTTACCAATCGGGATCCTGACCATGGGCTTCCGCCAATCGGTCATCACCCCTTGTCCCCTCGGGAAACGAATGGCGAATGGCCCGTTTATTCCTTCCTGGGCTGTAAACATCAGGTTTCTGAGCTCTTCTTCGTTCATCGGTGCCGAAACGATCAGATCCGGAATGATTCTTAAAAATGCCAGATCGAAGGCTCCGTGATGG
>Ga0209373_10003159_pt1 | contig 15555 bp, 13 predicted proteins | sample Higcelweek5metaG_FD_187173 | JGI IMG/M metagenome (GOLD analysis project Ga0209373, IMG submission 187173) | Freshwater pond sediment microbial communities from the University of Edinburgh, under environmental carbon perturbations - High... | ecosystem: Environmental > Aquatic > Freshwater >...
CTTGCTCTACATAGGAAGCACAAGATGCTAAATTTAAAGCTGTAACTAAAAATAAAGTAGTCAAACTTAATTTTAAAAATTTCATACCCTTATCCTTTATTAAAAATTTATTATAAAAAAAATTTAAGAATCTAATTCAAAATTTTGATTATTTGTGTATTTTATATCTTTTTGATTATATGATGTTTTATTTTTTTGGGGTTCATCATCTTCATTAAAGACTGTTTTATAAATTAATCCTGCAAAAGGCATAGCTAAAAATATGCCAATTATTCCCCATAATTTTGCACCAAGAAGAATGCTTAAAAATATCACAAGTGGATGAACTCCAATTACATCACCTTGTATAACTGGTCTAAAAAATTGATTTTCAATGTATTGAATTAATGTAAGTACGATTATTACAATTAAAGTAAGAAATGGTGACTGATATAAAACAATTAATCCTGCAATTATAACAGCAATTATAGGACCAACAAAAGGAACTAAATCAAATAAACCAACAATGAGAGCAATTATAATAGAATATTTTACACCCAAAAAAGAACAAGAAACCCATGCCATTCCACCAACTATTAAAGATAAAAGAATCATTCCTTTAAAATATCCTCGTAAAATATCATCTAAAGTAATTGAAACTTTATCCCAAGTTTTGTGACCTTTAAAAATTACATTTTTGAAAAAATTTATTATCTTATCAGCATCTGCAAGCATATAAATTGATAAAATTATAGTAAATAATATACTTAGTGTATTAGTTATTAGACTAGTTAGAGAACTCCCCAAAAATTCTAGTGAAGCTTGGCTAAGTTTTTCTATATTTTGAGAAATATAACCTGTATATGGGACAATATCAAGATTTACACCAAATCGTGATAAATATTTATTAAGTATTTCTGGATAATTATTTATTTTGCTTACATAAGATGGAATATTTGTAAGAATTTGCTGTATTTGTTCCATTATTGTAGGTATTTGGAATAAAATAAAGACAGAAAGTAGTCCAACAAATATAACATATATAACAGATATAGAAAGCCATCTTGGTATTTTTATTTTTTGCAAAAGTTTTGGTACTGGATACAATACATAAGCAATTAAAGCACCCATTATAAAAGGTATGAGTATTGCTTTTAGCTTGGAAAGAATAAAGACACTAATTACTATTATGATTAAGGAAAATAGAACTATTTCTATATTAACTAATAACTTTAATTTTTTATTGTAAGGTGTTACTTCTACTTCTTCAATTTTTTTTTCTGACATTTTTTAAAAAGACTATTATTTATATTTTAAAAATTTTATTGTTTAAAAATGGTAACCTTATTTTTTTTGATAAACAAATGTTTGACCTATTCTAGTCAAAACAAATTTTGTTTCTATATCATTAAGATTTTCTGTACTGCTTAAGATTAAATATCCATCTGGATTAACTACATTTTCATAAAAATAGTTTATTATTTGCTGTCTTAATAATTTATCAAAATAAATCATTACATTTCTACAATATACAATATCAAATTTACCAAAAATAAAATATGGTTGTAATTCCATTAGATTAAACATTTTGAATTTTACATTTGCTCTTATATTATCTTTTACTTTATAGCTTTGTCCAATTTCTTCAAAATGTTCTTTAAGATATTTTGGTTCTATAGAACGAAATGCTAAAGATACTTTTTTATATGTTGCACTTTCTGCTATTGCTAGAGCTTTGCTACTAATATCAAGAGCGGTTATTGAAAAATTTAAATTTTGTTCTTTAAAATATTCTGATGATATCATTGATATAGAATATGGTTCTTCTCCTGTAGAGCATCCAACACTCAAAATTTTTATGACTCTATTTGGTCTTAAATCAAGTAATTCTGGGTAAATATAATCTTTTAACAAAAAAATTTGTTCTTTTTCTCTAAAGAAATATGTTTCATTTACAGCTAAAGTATCAAAGAGTTCTTGTAATATTTCTTTTGATGATGAATATTTTAGGAAGTAGTAATATTCTTTAAAATTTTTAAACGAAGTCTTTTCCAAAAGCCTATATAGCTTTTGTTGTAATATAAATTTTTGTCCTTTACCATAAGATATTCCACTTTTTTGACTAATAAAATCTCTTAAAAGCTGGAATTCTTCATCTGTCATTACTTCCATAATTTCTTTATCATTACCTAAGAGATTAATAAAGATTTTGCTACTTGTCTTACTAACTCGTCATTATCATTATTTACAGCCCACATAATAGCCCAAATAGCTCTTTGATCATGACTAAAATTCTTAAGTGCTAAGATTGCTTGTTTTCTAACATTTGATGATATTTCGCTAGAAGCAAGGTTTACCAAAATTTTTATACTCTTATCATCGTTTATTCTTGAAAGAATAGATATAATATTAATTTTCATTTCTGAATCATCATTTTCAGTTAAAGACTTTTCAAGATATGGAATTACTTTTTTATCAAATCCAACTAAAACATCTAAGCTAATATCTCTAAATTTTTTATCACTTGTAAAACTTATTAATATTGGTATAACATCTTTATTGTTTGGAAGTTTGCCCAAAGATAGAATAATTTCTTTATCAACAATACTTTCTGTTTCTTGAGCCAACATTCTTAGTAATAATTCAAGTGCTGTTGTTGTATTTAGTTCACCCAATGCTTCAGCAATAGCTTTTCTTACAATCCAATTTGAATTTTCTATTTGTCTTTTTAATAATTCTTCAACTTCATGTCCTTTTGTTGAACTAAATTTAAATCTACTTAATGCATTAATAGCAGCTTGAGCTATATTTGCATCAGAATGACTGACAAAAGATTCTATTTTACTTGCAAAGGTTTTTGCATTTAAATTTCCCAGAGATTCCAAAACAGCTATTTGAACAAATGGAATAGAATCGTCCAAAAGTTTTGCCAAAGAATTAATAATTTTATTGTTTGATTTTTGTTTTCCAAGAGCTTTTGCAGCAAAATATCTAACCCATGATTCTTTATCATTTAAAGCTGTTATGAGACAATCTATAACTTCTTCTCCCCTATCTTCCAAAGACCTTATTGCTTCTTCTTTTACTTGCGAATATGGATCAGAAAGGAATGATAATAAAGTATCTGCAGCTTCTTCATCTGTATAACTTTTGAGTGCACGAGCCAACATACATCTTACATCAACAGATTCTGATTTTGAAAATGTTAGGAGTGTTTTTATATCAATTTTTGGGGTTAAACCAGCTAGTGTTTTTATAATTAAAAATTCAATTTCAGAAGATTCAATTTCTTCCATTCTTTTAATTAAGAATGGGAATACGATATCTCTATCAAATTTTTTCAAAACTTCCACTGCTGTATTTTGAACTTCTTGAGAATAATCATCAAAAAGATTTATGAGATGAGGTATTACTTCTGGAAATAAAAAGTTTTCCATTGCAATAATAGCTTCTACTCGAACTTCTGAAATTGGATTAGATAGGTGTTCTATTAAAACATCTAAGGCTGAATCTATTTTTAATTTTGCCAATATTCTTATAATAATATCTCTACATGACAAATTTTCTAATTTTAGACTTTCTAATAAGCTAATAGGATATGCTTCACCCAAAGTAAAAAGTGCATCTTCTATATCTGGCATAAGAGATGTATCAAAATTTGCTATAAGAGAATCAATTGCTTTTGGATAATCAGACAAACCAAGTAAATATATTACACCCAATTTTATATCCAAATCTTCATCAACAAGTTTATTTTTAAGGTTTTGAACTATATTATTTATATATTCAGAATCCAGTTGTCTAAATTGATTTTTTATAAGAAGTTTTAAATTTGTTTCACCAATTTCATATTTTTTTGCTTTTTCTCTTAAATTTTTTATAGCTCTTAATGCAATATTATGTAAATAAATATCTTGTGTTTTTAATACATCTAAGATATATGGGATTGCATGTTCATCTGCTATTTGAGCAATAGCTTCCAATACAGGTTGTTGGAGCATTTCATTTTCTGCCAATTTCAAAAGTGGTAAAACAGCTCTTTCGTCTTTTAATTGACCCAAAGCAAGAATAAGAGGGAATTGTTCCCAAAAATCATCTTTTTTTGAGTTGAGATAATGGAGAAGAGGCATTGTAGCATCTTTACTTCCAATTTTACCAATAGCTTCAGCAGCAGCAAATCTTACATTGCTATCTTCATCTGGTAACAAAGCTAATAATGCATCTACAGCTTGAGAGTCAGCAATATCACCCAAAATATTTGAAGCATAAATTCGTTGATTCTCTACAGAATCTTTTGTTCTTTCTATGATAAATGGAACAACTTTTGTTCCCCATTTTACGATAACTTCCATTGCACTATTTCTAACAACAGGGTCTTCTGAGTTTAGAAGTTCTTCAACTTTTTTATATAATGCAATATCATAAGTATTAGAAATTATTTCAATTGCTTTTCTTCTTTCTAAAAAGTCATCTGAAAAAAGTTCCTCAAATATTTCATCTCTAGTTAATTTATTGTCCATATTATCTTTAATATTCCTTCAATAAATTTTCAACATCCAAAATTGTTACAAGTCTATCTTTTAGGGAATATACGCCACTAATGTATTTATTGCTATCTTCATCTATTGATTCTTCAGGTGGTAGGTGAATGTTATCTTCTGTTGTTCTAATAACTTCATTTACATTATCAACCAAAAAACCAACTCTTCTATTTTTTATATTAATAATTATTACTCTTGAATCTGGTGTTATTTTACCTGTTTCAAAACTCGTTCTCATTTTAAGATTAACGACAGGAATAATATTTCCTCTTATATTTATTACACCTTCTACAAATGCTTCCGTTAGAGGAACATTTGTAATATTTGGAACTTTTATAATTTCTTGAATATTCTCAATATATATTCCAAATTCTTCTTCAGCTAAGTTAAAGCTAACTAATTGAATATTTTGATTAATTTTTAAATCTACACTATTTTCCATAAAATTTAAAATTTTTACCTAATATACTTAAAAACAAACCCCCAATATATTGTACAAGGTTTTGTGAGCATTTTGCTAGATATTTTTGTTAAATTTCTATTCCTAGTAATGTAACATCATCTTCAAACTCACTTTTACCTCTCCATTTATGTAAATAATCATTTAATTCTAAAATAAAATTATTTAGTGATAATGATGAAGTATCTTTTATAAAATTTATCAATCTTTTTTCTGAAAATTGTTCTTTATGTTCATTATTACATTCTGTAATACCATCTGAATAAATGAAAAGCTTATCACCTTTACTCAAATCAAATTCTTTTTCTTCATATTCTACTTCAGGGATTAGACCTACAGGAAAACCTCCTGAGCCAATTATAGAAACACCATTTCCATTTTTAAGATAAATAGGACTTGGATGACCAGCTTGAGTGAGTTTTACACTGCCATTTTTTGTGTTTATAAGACCATAAATCATTGTGAAATATTGCATTGAGTCATTTTCTGCTTGAAATTGTTTGTTTAATAAACTTACATAATTAGATGTTGAATAAAGTATATTTTTATTAGAATTATCTAAAAAATTTAATTGTATTGATGCTGAAATAAATTTACTTAGAGAAACAGACATCATTGCAGCAGGAATACCATGACCAGCAACATCTAATAAATAGAAACAAATATTCTTATCATCTAAATTAAAAAAATTAAAAATATCTCCTGCTACAAATGAACAAGGAAGAAATAGCCAATCAAATTTTAAACCATTTATATTTCCTTTTGTATCTGGTAAAAGAGTTCTTTGGATTTTACCTGCTATATCAAGATCATCTCTTATTATGTCATAAGCTTTTCTAAGTTTTATATTTGAATCAATAAGAATTTTGTTTTGCTCTTCAAGTTTTTTTTCCAATTTGCAAATACGTTCTCCAGCTCTTATTCTTACATCCAATTCACCTTTTACAAATGGTTTTGACATAAAGTCATCTGCACCAGCTTTCATACCTTCAATTAGGTCTCTTTTGCTATCTTTTGCAGTCAAAAGTATGATGTAAATATAATTTGGGAAATTTGAATTTCTTATCTTTTTACATAATTCCAGACCATTCATTATTGGCATAAGCCAATCACTTATGACAATGTGAATATCTTCATTATTTTTTAAAATTTCATAAGCTAATTGACCATCAGAAGTTGTTATAACTTCATGATTCCATTTTTTTAATGTTCGGTCTAAAAGTTCTCTTATGTCCTTATCATCATCAACTACTAAAATTTTCATCAAAAAACCTACTTTTAGTTTAAGTGAAAAACCCCTATTGATAAAAATTATAACTATATTAGTCTAATTTTTCTACTTTTTTATCTAAAAATATAATAAAAAGCTTATAATATATTAACAATGTTTTACAATAGAAATAGTAAAAAATTGATTTTTTTTATTTAAATATAAGATATTATTGCTTATAAAATTCATTACTCATAAGTGCAAAGGTAAAAATTTCTATTTATTACATTTAAAAATTTTTATTTGAAATAGTTTTAATATAAAAATTGATAGAGATTACAATGCTTCACTAAATATACTTAATAGAGTTATAATGATGTTAGTGTCGTAGGAAATACGGAATTTTAAACTTGTTAATATAGTTACTTATAAGCTCTATGAAACAAGAATATACTTGGTAAAACCAAGGTTTAGAATCAGAATTATTTTTGTAGTATAGTTTAAGGACATATTCAAAAATGCTTTTAAAACCCAGTGAAATTGAATACGTTGATATAGTAGAAGAAAAAAGACCTGTTAGAAAAAGAAAAATAACATTAGAAGAAACAGGTGAACAGTCTTCTGATGAGGTTTTGGAAGATAGCTCTCAAGAAAATGAAGATGAATCTGAATATGAAGAAGAATATATTGAAGAAGAACCTGAACTTCAATATGATGAAAAAGGTATTCATTATGCCAGAACAATAATAATTGGTGGTAGTGGTGAACCTATTTATTATGATGATGAACAACCTCAAGAATTTCCAGATGAAAAAGATGAAATAACATTAGATGAAGAATTTATTTTTGGAGATGCAATAGTTCTTGGACAATCTTTTGTTGAAGAAGAAGTTGAATATCCAGAAATAGGTATGCCTGTATCTGAACTTGATGAAAGCCTTGATGAAACACTTTATGACTTTGATACAGGAGAGCTTCCAGAAGGTTTTGATTCCTTTGAAAAACCTGATTATCAAACAGGTCAAAATATAACAGATTTGGATGCTTTGGGCTCTGATAATTGGGATAATATAAAACATGCAACCTTGATGGGTAAGGTTGATAATCAACTTGTAAATAAATTAAAAGCATATCGTGAAGATGTTCATGAAATGTCTGATGAAAAACTTTCCCTCTTAGAAGATGATGCAAGTAGGTCAAGACTTTTGGATGAAGCAGCTATGATAGCTGAAGAAATGGAAGATGGAACTGAAGGTGGAGAAATTGACCTTGAAACAAATATCAAGGGAAAGATGGATAACATCATAAAAAAATGTCTTGATGAAATTATTGAAGATTTGACTCAATCAAGAATTGTAATGATTGAAGAAGTTGAAAGTGAAATAGAAAACGTAATTACAGAAAGAATAAATACAATTAAAGAAGAAGCAGAAGAACATATTGATGAAACTGTTTTATATTATAAAAAAAAGCTAGAATCTGACAATCAATCTTTAAGTACTGCAAATAATATTATTTCTAGGCGTGAACAAATTCTTGATGAAGCTTACGCAAAAAGTTTAAGAATTGTTGAAGATGCAGAACAAAAGGCTCAAGATATTATAGAAAATTCATCAAGAGCTCAAGATGAAGCTGATATGATTATTGCCGAGTCCGAACAAAAAGGAGAAATTGTAATTCAAGAAGCTCAAATGGAATCTGAACGTATCATTTCAGAATCTAATCTTGAGTCTGCAAGAATTATTCAAGCTGCTGAAGACCAACATCAAGACATTGTAGAAGCTGCAACTCAAGATGGTTTTAGTGTTGGTTATCAAGAAGGTAAAGAAGAAGCAATTAAAGAAAATGCTCAACTATTAAAAGAAGCTTTGAATGCTCTAAACAAACTTTATGCAGCCTTACCAATTGCTATCAAACAAAATGAAGAAAGAATCGTAAATATAGCTTATCAAATTGCAGAATCAATAATATTAGATAAAACATCAAAAAAAGATGAGCTTTGTGCCAAAGCACTTAAAAGAGCTACAAAGATTGTAAGTAATTTGGAAGATGTAAAAGTAAAAATTAATCCAGCTGATTTAGATAATATCTTACCAAAACAAGAAATTCTCAAATCAGTTATTCCAGATGTTCCTGAGTTTGTTATTTTGGGTGATGATTCTGTTATGCAAGGTGATTGTGTATTCAATGCTATTTCAGATACATTTAATATATCAATAAGAAGTCAAATCCCAATATTAGATGCTATATGTGCAGAAGTCCTTGAAGAAGGGTATTAAACTTTATCTAATTTTATTAAATTGAAAGGAGAAAGTAATGAAAGCTTTATTAAAAGGACAAAAACTTTCCATTGAAAAAGAAATTCTTTCAAAATATTTTTATGTAGGTTTAGATTGGGATAAGACATCTTGTCCAAATTATGAAATAGATGTTACTATCATGCTACTTTCTGATAGAGGAAAGCTAGAAGAAGAAGAAGATTTTATTTTTTATAATAATCCAAATAGTAAATGTGGTAGTGTAAAAATACATTCAAGACCTTTGGTAGACAATTATAAAAAAACAATAGAAGTTAATCTTAATAAAATTCCTTCAAATATCTCTAGGATAAAATTTATTTTGACAATAGATAATGGAGATAAATTAAATCATAGATTTGGTAATGTTAAAAATATTTCTGCAAAAATACTTGATGAATCAACAAGAAATGGTGTACTTGAATATAATGTTGAAGGTATGACAAAAGAAACTGCATTAATGGTTTTGGATATTTATAAACATAATAACGAATGGAAATTACAAGCTGTTGGTAGTGGTTTTAATTCTGGTTTAGATGCAATTTTAAAAGAATTTGGAAGTGAAAAAGTTCAAGTTTTGGGTGAAAGTCCTACACCAACACCTCCACCAAAAAATATTGAACCTCCAAAACCTAAAATTGACCCAACACCTCCACCAAAAAATATTGAACCTCCAAAATCATCTTCAATATCTTTATCAAAAATAACTTTGGAGAAAAAAGGTGATTCTACAAAAATAGATTTATCAAAACATAGTACCGATAAATCTGAAATTCATGTAAATTTAAATTGGAATCAGAAAATACAAAAAGGTGGTTTCTTTAGAAAAACAGAAAGTATTGATTTAGACTTGGGTTGTATGTATGAATTGGCTTCAGGTGAAAAAGGTGTAATTCAAGCTCTTGGTGGAAACTTTGGCTCAAAATTTATGACTCCATATATAGCACTTGATAAAGATGATAGAACAGGAACTTCTACAGATGGAGAAAACATCTTTATCACACGTCCAGATTTAATAAAAAAATTAGTTATTTTTTCATTCATTTATGAAGGACATTCAGACTTTTTGGAAGCAGGTGCAGTTTTGAGAATCAAAGGAATGAATAATGATATAACAATAAATCTTGATAGTCCAAGACCATATCTTACATTTTGTATAGGTGCATCAATTGAAAATAACAATGGAATAATAAAAATACAAAAAGTGGATGAATATGTGAAAGATCATATTGATTGTGATAAAATGTTTGGTTTTAACTTCAAATGGAGAACTGGAAGTAAATAAATTTATGGATAATACTATTATTTGTTTTTAAGGTGAATTTTATGATAAAAAGAATCTCTTATGTTTTTACGATTTTATTTACAATTATGTTTATTGTTTCTTGTGGAATCATTGACCCAACTAATATAAAATTTGAAGTTCCTGAAATGTCTCTTGATTCATTCACTGTAAAAAATGTTACTTTGGAAAAAACAGAATTTACTTTAATCTTAAATGTTGCAAATAAAAATGCAATTGGTGGAAGTATAAAAAAGATTGAATATCAAGTTGATTTGAACAAAGTGGAAAAATTTATCGTTGGTACAACAACAAATCCAATAGAAATTAAAGCAAATGAACTAAAAAATAAAATAGAAATACCTATAACTGTAGAAAATTCAAAAGTCCCATCTTTAATAACCAATATGACTGCTGATTCTTTTACAAGTGTTCCTTATAAAATTTCTGGAAAAGTATATTTTGATGCTTTGCTCACAGAGATTCCTGTCCCATTTAATTTTGAAGGAAATATTGATATAACTTCGATAATAAAGTTTGTAACAAGTTCTTTCTCCACAGATTCTGGTGATATCTTAGGTGCTATTCTAAAAGCATTCTTACCTCAATAAGATAAAGATTTGATAAAAGCATATAACTAAAAATTTATCTTTCATTTTTTTAGTAATAATGCTTTTTATTTTTTTCACTTAAATTTGCTTAACCCTACTTAATAATTTATTACAAAATTAAAAAATTACTTAAAAAAACTTATTAAAGTATATTATTAAATGATAAAATTAATATAAATAAAGAATTTGAAATTTAGATGGCTGTTATTATTTTGAGGAATTTCATTAATGTATGAAAATAATAGGATTTTAGTTGTTGACGATAACGAATTAATTCATGAAGATTTTAGAAAAATTTTATCAAGCTCAAACTCTATTCAAGAAGAAGAATATATTATTCTTGAACAAGATTTGTTTGGTAATGATTTTAGCATAGAAAAAGTTAGTAAGAATCTAAATTATGAAGTAGATTCAGCATTCCAAGGACAAGATGCTCTTGAAATGGTACAACTAGCAGAAGAGCAAGAAAAACAATATTCTCTAATTTTTATGGATGTAAGAATGCCTCCCGGTTGGGATGGAATTGAGACTATATCAAAGATTTGGAAACTCTATCCCGGTATAGAAATGGTAATATGCTCTGCATATTCAGATTATTCTTGGGAAGATATAGTTGCAGAGCTAGGAACAACAGATAAACTATTATTTTTGAGAAAACCATTTGACCCAATAGAAGTACAACAAATTTCATTATCTTTATTAAAAAAAGCAAGTGTAAATAAAAAGCTTGATAATTATGTAAAAGACCTTGAAAAGAAAGTACAAAAAAATACAAAACAATTAAAAAGTATGGTAAAAGACCTTATAGAAAGTAGAGATAAACTAAAAGAAGAAATCTTTACACACAAAATGATAGAAGAATCATTACGTACAGAGCTTGAAAGATATTCTTCTATATTTGACAAAATATCAAGTGCTGTAATTAAAACAGATTTAAATAATAATATTCTTTTTGCAAACAAAAATGCACAAGAACTTATTGAAATTGAAAATTATAATGATAATTTAACTATTCCTTTGGAAAGTATATTTGAAATTTTTGATGAAAATGGTCAAAAAATAAATTTTTCTGATGACGAAAAAAATGTTCTGGAAAATAAAATATGCTCTATCACAACCAAAAAAGGAAATAAAAAAACTGTAAAATTAAACTCATCTATTCTAAAAGATAAAGATGATGAGATATTTGGAAATTTTATAGAATTAATTCAAACAACATAAAATAAATATTAATAGATAAAAATGATAGAATTAGAACCTATAGGGTTTCTTCATTGTGAACAAAAAGATCGTTATGAAGCACCTAGACAAGGTGTTTTTTCACTAGGCAATCAAGGAATAATTCAACTAAATCCTCATTGCAATTTTGAACAAGCAGTTAAAGATTTAGATGGTTTTGAAAGAATTTGGTTAATTTATCAATTTCATATTAATCAAAATTGGAAACCGCAAGTTAGACCACCAAGATATTTCAAAAGTAAAATAGGAGTCTTTGCTACACGTTCACCATTTAGACCCAATCCAATCGGTCTTAGTTGTGTAAAATTGGAAAAAGTGGAAGGCTTAAAAATATATATTTCAGAGTTTGATTTATTAGACAAAACACCCATTTTTGACATAAAGCCATATTTACCATATTCAGATTCTTTTCCTGATGTAAAAACTGGTTGGGTAGAAGATAAGAGTAATCAAATTTATTCAATTAAAATATCAGAGTCATTGACAAAAGAGTTAGAGCTCATTTTTATAAATCATAATATTAATCTAAAAAATTATATCAATGTTCAATTACAATTTGAGCCAGAAAATGACTTTAGAAAAAGGATTAATAAAACAGATAATATTTATAATAACTTAAACAGTTTTACTCTTTCTTATCGAGTGTGGAGAGTAGAATATATTGTGGATAATTTTAATAAAACTGTTGAAATATTAAAAATTTATTCAGAAGTATCTAATAAAAATGACATTGGAATATAAAGTCTTTTTCTCCAAGACCTTTCAGAATGTTCTTCACCTTCAAATTTGTATGTAACCCAATTTTTATCTTTTTCATATCCAAATTTTTTCATAACCCTATCCATTTTTTGTTGATATGGTTCATATTCTCTATCAAGTGTTTCTGTCCCATAGTCAAAATAAAATTTGTGATTTTTTGGGTTAGGAAGATTTGTTTTGAGATAATCTATTACAATTCCTTCACCAGCCAACCAATGAGTTGATAGACAACCAGCACCACCAAAAATATTTGGGTATTCTGACATTGCATAGGCAGAAATCAATCCACCCATACTAGAACCCATAATAAAAGTATTTTCTTGGTTTGTAAGAGTATTAAATTCAGAGTCTATAAAAGGTTTTAACTCTTCTACAATGAATTTTAGATAATTATCAGAATAGATTGAAATATCGTTTTGAAATTTTTCTTTGTAATATTTACTAAATTTATCTGCTTTATTTTTTGTAAGCATTTCATAGGCTTTTTGTGGCATATATTCAGAAATTCTTTCGCCATTATTCCATATTCCAATAACTATGGCAGGTCTAATTTTATTTTCTTTTACTAGCCATTCAAGAGTTTTATCTACACCCCAATCAACACCTATAAATGATGTTGATGGGTCAAATAAATTTTGACCATCATGCATATATAAAACAGGATATTTTAAGTTTGAAGAATAATTTGGAGGTAAAATTATATCTATGTTTCTATTGGGAATATATTTAGAATTAAAATTTGGGTATCTAAAAATTTTTACTTTGTTTTGTATTGTTATTGTCATAAATTAGCCTATTAGTCCAATTAATTAAGGACGATTTGCATCGTCCTCAAAAATATTTTTAAAATATAAAAAAACTAAATCATTGTAGCTATGCTATTTTGTTCAACGTATTCAAAATCTTTTATCTGACTTGCAACTATAAGGGCTTCTGCAACACTTTCTGGAGAAGAAAATTTGACAGTATAAGCATTTAATAGACCAGCTGTAACACTTGTTACTTTTATGTCTTTTGCTTCTATCAAAGATTTTATTTTATCTGTATCCATTTTTTCTTTTAGACCAACAATAAACTCACCTGTTTTATAGTTTTTTGTTTCTATTTTCTTAACATTTACTTTTTTAGTATCAATTTTACCATCAGGGTCTTTTTTAATGGACGTTTGAATAATTTCAGATTTTACTTCAAATAATTGTTTTGCTATCAAAGTTCCAGTTTCTTCAATTTCCAAAACTTTATTATCTTTATCATCAGAAAAAGTAAATTTAAATTTTGTAGAGCCTTCTGATATTGCAACAAATGGATTATCAAATCTTAAGACTTCTCCTTTTATTGAAGTATCAATTTTTTCTATTGAAATAGTATCAACTAGTTTTGAATCTTTGTCATATACAGAAACTTTTAATTTTTTTATTTTGGAAACATCAGAGTTCATTTCGTCAGTTGGAGTATCGCTACTAGTTCCACTAATGGAAATTGATGCAGATATTTTTACAGCTGAAGATTTTGAATAACTAGAAATGGATTTACTTTCTACAGTTGTTTTATTTTTATCTGTACTTTTATCTTTATCCAAAACATTTCCACAACCAAAAAGAAGTAATAATGAAATGAGTGGAACTAAAAACTTTTTCATAAAAAATATACTCCAAAAAATTTAAATAATTTCTCTAATTAATGGCATTTCTTCTGGTTTTTCAGGAGAAAATTTAAATGCTGACTTGGCAGAATTTATAGAGCTTTCTATATTAGTCATATCATTTGCATAGATATAAGCTAGTACATCACCTTTATTAACTTTGTCACCAATTTTTGCATTTAGTTTTACACCCACACCCAAGTCTATAGAATCTTCTTTTCTTGTTCTACCAGCACCAAGAATTTTTGCAGATTCAGCAATTGAAAGAGCTACTAAGTCACTTACATATCCACTTTCATCACTTTTAACTTCTACAATGTGTTCAGCTTGTGGCATTAATTTATAATTTTCAATAATATTAATATCTCCACCTTGAGCTTTTATAAATTCTCTAAATTTATTAATAGCTTTACCATTAAACATATTTTCTTTTAGTAATGCCATTCCTTCTTCCATTGTGCTAACTCTATTTGCTTTCATAAGTAATAGACCACCATATTTCAAGCAAATTTCTGTCAAATCTTTTGGTCCTTGACCTTTTAATGTATCAATTGATTCTATTACTTCAAGAGTATGACCAATTGAATAGCCTAAAGGTTGTTCCATATTGCTTATAGCTGTAATTATTGATTTACCAAGATTTTTGCCAACCAAAACCATCATTTCGGAAAGTTTTCTAGCATCTTCAAATGTTTTCATGAATGCACCAGAACCATACTTAACATCAATTAGAATTACATCAGCACCAGCAGCAATCTTTTTTGAAATTACTGAAACAGTTATCAAAGGTAAGCTATCAATTGTTCCTGTAACATCTCTGAGAGCATAGAAAATTTTATCAGCAGGTGTCAAATTTTGAGTTTGTCCAATAACAGAAACTCCAATTTCACTAAGTTGGGATAAAAATTCATCTATTTTTAAGCTAGTTTTTAGGTTTGGAATAGCTTCCAATTTATCCACTGTTCCACCTGTATGACCAAGACCTCTACCAGAAAGTTTTGCTACTACAACATCAGCACTTGCAACTAGAGGAGCCAAAACTAATGTAACTTTGTCACCAACTCCACCTGTACTATGTTTGTCAACTTTTATTCCTTTAACAGAAGAGAGGTCAAGGGTTTCACCAGAAAAAGCTACCAATTTAGTCAAATGAGTTGTTTCTTCAATATCCAAACCTTGTATAAATGCCGCCATTAACCATGCAGAAATTTGATAGTCTTTGATTTCTCCACTAACGGTGCCTTTAACAATGAATTCTAGTTCTTCGTATGTGTGTGCAAAACCATCTCTTTTTTTCTTGATTAAATCTACAATTTTCATACTTATCTCCTAAATTTGAACTGAATTAGCAGTTAACTAAATTCTATATTTGACTAGTTGCGTCCGTATTTTTTGTAATTTTATATTTTTTTATAATAAAACATAGTAAACAAAATAATATTATAACATTATCTAAAAACACTTTAAAGATAAAAAATATACTTAAATAAAAGAGCTTTAATTTTGAAATTTTTGTTAATTAAAAAGAAAAAAAT
>Ga0209373_10003160_pt1 | contig 15554 bp, 13 predicted proteins | sample Higcelweek5metaG_FD_187173 | JGI IMG/M metagenome (GOLD analysis project Ga0209373, IMG submission 187173) | Freshwater pond sediment microbial communities from the University of Edinburgh, under environmental carbon perturbations - High... | ecosystem: Environmental > Aquatic > Freshwater >...
GGCCGCAGGCAAGGAGTAGCCCATGGGCGTGAAGTTGAACGCGCTGAACACGCGCTGCCCAGCCCGGCAGTCGAAGGCTTGCATAGTCCAGGCAAGAGCACAGCCGGTGTCCGTGAAAACATGCATGTCATCCGGGCAGAGCTGGGCCAGCGTCTGGAAGAAGAAATACGGGTCCACAGTGTCGCTGTCCCTCGGATCCGTCTGCGGCAGGCCGTACGCCTGCTTCCACCCTGCCACCCGCCCGAGCCAGGGTGTGCGCTCCGGTGCGGGCGCAACGGAGCGCTCAAGCATGCCTCGGACGAACGCCCCCGCGTCCGCACACACCGGCAGATTGACCTCAAGCCCGCTACCGGTGAAGCGATCAAGCTCCGCCGCGTCGATGTCCACAAAAATGCGTTTCGCACCGCGGGCGAAGGTGTTAACCGGGTGCGCCGTGTGGTGCGTGTCCATACGGCAGCCTATGCTCAACACGAGGTCCGCGTTCTGCACCGTAAAGTTGCCGTGACGCGAGCCATGGGTGCCAAACGTTCCGGCGTACAGAGGGTGTGTGTGGTCCACCAGATCCAGCGCGGCCCAGGTGAGCACAAAGGGCATTTTCAAGCGCTCTATGAGCTGTAGCGCGGCCTTCTGCGCACCGGCCAAGCGCACGCCCCAGCCCAGCACCAGTGCCGGCCGTTCGGACTTTGCGCACAGATCCAGGCAGCGGTCGAGCGTGACCGGGTCCACCGTCGGCGGGAGCGCGGCCGGCCCCCCTGGAATGAAGCCCTCAAGCTCGTCCGGATCGATCATCTCTCGCTGAAGATTGTCCGGAATGTCCACCAACACGGGGCCGGGCCGTCCGCTGTGCGCGACATACACGGCCCGTTCCAGTTCGTAGCGGATGCGCCTGGGGTCGGTGATGAGCACTGCGGATTTAGTGATGGACCGAAAGATGTCCACAGTGTCCGCTTCCTGAAAACCCATCTGCCGCACACCGCTGTCACCGCGCAGGCGGTAGGTGGAGACCTGGCCGGTGATGTAGAGCACCGGCACGGAGTCATAGTAGGCGCAACCTACGCCGGTGAGCATGTTCGTGGCGCCAGGGCCGCTGGTGGCGACAGCTACCCCGATATTGCCGCTGGAGCGCGCGTAGCCGTCGGCCATCATGGAGCCGCCCTGCTCGTGCTGGGCGCAGATGTACTCAAGCCCCTCCACCTTGGCGAAGGAGTCGATGAGGTGGGCCGCCGCGCCCCCTGTGACGACGAAGACCGAGCGCACGCCCAGGCCTTTTATGAACTCCGCCACATAGTCGGAAAGTTTCTGGCGCACTGCGATCGCCCTCCGCTAGGCCTTCCGGCCCACACCGATGGCCCAGATGTAATGGCACATGGGGGCGTAGCCCGTGTGCAGCACCTCGTCGTTCATGCCGAAGAGAAACACGTTTTTGAAGTAGCGGGCGGTCAGCTCACGCAGGGTCTTCTGGCTCTTAAGATTGATGTGCTGCACGCGGCTGCGCTCGGACTGGTACTGTTCGGCGTGAATGCTCGGCGTGCCGATGATGATGATGCCGTCCTCGTCGATGCAGTCCACCACGTGCTTCATGAACGTTTCTTCGGCCTCGGGGTCTATGTGTTCAATGACATCGATCATGTACACTGCGTCAACCTTCACGTCGGCCGGCTTCTCGTTCAGGTCCACGCAGTGGTAGCTGACGTTCTTCAAAAACGGCAAGCGGCCTTTTATGCTGTCGAGCAGGCGCTGGTCCCAGTCGAGGCAGCACACCTCGCCCACGGCGCTGGCCACGATGGGCAGGCCGAAACCATCGCCGGAGCCGACCTCGGCCACCTTGGCGCGGCCCTCCAGCATCTTGGCGCAAAACTTGTAGCGCGCCAACACAAAGGACATGTGCTTCGGGTCGTTGATCATGCTGAACGAGGTCCAGGGACCGAGGGACAGGCTCTCGGTGTCGAACTGGTAGCAAGTGCCCTGTTCATAGGCTTCGCGCGCAGTGAGCTTCTTTTCAGACGTCATGGCTCGCTCCTCATTTCCGGCCAGATTTGAGCCAGAGGGTGGTATCGTTGTTGTGACGGCGCAGCTTGTACATGTCGCGGTCGCGGGTAAGGGCGGCCAAAAGCTCCGCCTCGCATTCGCCCTGCCAGTGGTCATGCACGACGGAGAAGTTCCGGCCGCCCACAGCCGCCCGGCTCTGCCGCACCACCCACTGGATGCAATTGAAAATATCGTCCATGTCCGTTCCGGGCGCGGCGCTTTCAAGGAAGCTTCTGGTGCGCTCCAGGTTCGCACCGGCAAGCGCCCCGCTGTCCAGGGTCTCGGCGTGGATGTTGGTGCGCACCCAGCCCGGCCCAAGAATCACCGCTTTGAGATCCGGGGTCTCGGCGTCCAGCAACTCACACATTTTTATGAGCATGATCTTGGACAGGCAATAAGCCGAGTAGTTGTTGGCCGGGCCGTTGGTGCCCGCCCCGGCCAAAAAGATGGCCGTAGCTTCCTCTCCCTGACGGCGCAGGGGGTACAACGCGTGCAAGGCCCCCAACTGCTCAATGGCGTTCACGTTCACTGCGCGCGTCCACTGGTCAAATTCCGTCTCGAAGAACGCCCCAATGGGCCGCATGCTGCCCACGGACGAGAACAGCACATTCCAGCAGACCCCCATGGCCTTCAGCTGCTCCACCAGCGCAGCCACGCCGTTCCCCTCACTCAGGTCGCATGGCACCAAGTGCAGGCCCGGATGCGGCGGCAGGGCCGCCTCGGCGCGGGTCTTGTCACGGTAGGTGCCGACAACCGTGCGCCCCTGAGCAAGATAACGTTTGGCAACGGCGGAGCCAATGCCGCTGCTCACGCCAAGGATGCAAATGACGCTCGACGCGCCGATGTTGCTTTTGCTTTTGTCCATTATTTTAGAAAGGCCCCGTGAAGCTGAGGTCTGGTACGTCATGCGGGCGGGAGCTCTCGGGGTAAAGCAGCGCACTTGGCCCTTCAACCCCCAGCTGCACCAGCGCCGCCTTGGCAATATCCCCCGCGCAAGGGTAAAAATTCTTGTTCAGGGAAGGTGCCGTAGGCAGCGGGTGATCCGGCAGGGTGACGCGAGCGGGGGCGGCCTTGAGCGCATCGAAGGCCCGTTCCGCAGCCAGGGCAACAATCTCACCCGCAACGCCGCACATGCTCCAATCAGACTCCGCCGCCACCAGCCGGCCGGTTTTGCGCACCGAGGCAATGATGGCGTCTGTATCCAGCGGACGCAGGGTGCGCAGGTCCAGCACCTCGGCCGAAATGCCGAGGGACTCAAGCATCTTTGCCGCGCGCAGGCACTCGTAAGTCATGTGCGAGAAGCCCGCCAGAGTCACGTCCGTGCCCGTGCGAACGATACGCGCAGGCCCGATGGGCGTCGTGTAGGGTTCTTCTGGGACCTCGTCGGAGATGTTGTGCAGCCAGCGGTGCTCCAGGTAAATAACCGGGTTGTCGTCGCGGATGGCTGCGGTGAGCAGCCCCTTGGCGTCTTTCGGAGAAAAAGGCGCCACGACCTTGAGGCCGGGGATGTGGGCAAACCATGAGTGCAGACTCTGAGAGTGCTGCGGCCCCTGGCCCCAACCACGGCCAATGACCAACCGCACCACCAGCGGCACCCGCGCCTGTCCAGCGAACATATAATGCCACTTGGCCGCCTGGTTCACCAACTGCTCCATGGCCAGCAGAGCGAAGTCCACGCGCTGGTGGGTCATCACCGGGCGCATGCCCATGATGGCCGAGCCTACGGCTATGCCGGTCATGCCGTTCTCAGCCACAGGCATGTCGAGTACGCGTTTTGCGCCGTGCTTCTCTCGCAGACCTGTCGTGGTGCCAAAGATCCCCCCCGGATCAGGCACGCCGAGGCCCATCAGGTACACGGAGGGGTCGGCGGCCAGGCATTGGTCCATGGCCTCCAGAATAGCTTTGGCGTAGGTGAGTTTGCGTTCCATCTAGTTCGCCGCCTCCGCGTAGACATGCAGACCCGCCACGGCGGGATTGGCTGAGGGTGCGGCCTTGGCTGCGGCCATTGCGGCGGCGACCCGCGCGGTCACGGCTGTACGCTCCGCATCCAGATCCGCTTTGACAGCCGCTCCGGACTCCACAAGCGCCCGCTCCAACGTCAGCACCGGGCACAGCGACTTCCAAAGGGCAAAATCCTCCGCGCTGCGGCAGGACAGATGGTGGTCATCACCTGGGCCACAGTGCTCAAGCCAGCGGTACGTTTTGAAGAGCAGGAAGCTCGGCCCTTTGCCAGCACGGGCGTGTCCCACGGCCTCGTGCGCCAAGGCGTGCACTTCTAGAGCGTTATTACCGTCTCCTGTGGCTGTGTTCAAGGTGTGCGCGCGCGCCATCTCGTCCAGGCGCACCCCAGACGCCCTGCGTTCGGCGATGGGCGTATTGACAGAGAAGCCATTGTCCTCACACACGTAGACGATGGGCAGCTTGTGTAAGGCCGCGAACTGGACGCTCTCGTGAAACACACCCTCTTCCGTGGAGCCCTCGCCCAAGAAGACCATGCTCACGCGCGGCTCACCCTTGAGGTATGCGGCGAAGGCAGTGCCCGTGGCTATTGGCAGGGTGCTGCCCACGATGGGCACTGCACCCAAAAAGCCGGCGGCCATGTCTACGAGGTGCATGGAGCCGCCCTTGCCCAGGCAGCAACCAGTGGCCTTGCCGTAAATCTCGGCCAGCATGGCGGACAGGTCGCCGCCCTTGGCCAAATAATGACCATGGGAGCGGTGGGTGCTCATGACCACGTCCCCCTTGGCCAAGGCCGCGCAGGCCCCGGCGGCGATGGCCTCCTGCCCGATGCACAGGTGCACTGGGCAGCGCATCTGCTGCTCGGCGTAAGCCGCGGCGATGCTCTCCTCTGTCAACCGGATGAGCAGCATCCGCCTGTACAGGTCCAGGCCGAGTTCACGATCGATCTGCATGAACTCCCCCCCCCTAGGCCGGGGTGCCGCCGGAGAGCACCGCATCCAGGTCGCCCAGCTTCTTCATGGTGCGGACGTTGTAGTGGATGTCGTCGTCCACCAGCCGGCCCTCGCGGTAGGCGCTGATGATGTCGGTGATGCCGTCGCGCACGCCGTACTTCGGCTCGAATCCAGTGGCTCGGAGCTTGTCCGAGTTGAGACGGTAGGAGCGCGGGTCGTTGGAAGGCTTGATGGTGATTTTGGCCGGCACCAGCTCGGTGACCATGTTGGCGATGTCGAGGATGGAGATGTTCTCGAACCCGGCGTTATAGATGCCGGTGGACTCGCGCCCCTTGCCCAGGAAGTGGATGAAGATGTCGGTGATGTCCTGGATGTGCACGTTGGGCCGGGTCTGGGCGCCGCCCAGCACGGTGATCTCGCCCTTCACCAGGGCCTGGCCCTGGTGCATGTTCACGGCCACGTCGAGACGGGTGCGGGGCGAGTAGCCGCAGACCGTGGCCGGGCGGATGCTGAAGATCTCGATCTGGTCCTTGTAGCTCAACAGCACGCGCTCGCTGATCATCTTGGTCTTGTTGTAGTCGGACAGGGGCACCAGGGACAAATCCTCGGTGACCTGGTCCTCATCCTTCAGACCATAAACGCTGCCGGAGCTGGCCAGCATGAACTTCTGCACGCCGTGGGCGATGGCCTTTTCCAAAAGCTGCATGGTGGCCAGGGCGTTGACCTCCCACACGAGCTTGGCGTTCAGGTCGCCGCAGGGGTCGTTGGCCACGTTGGCTAAGTGGATGATGGCGTTCACGCCGTCCATGGGAATGGTGTCCATGTCGCGGACATCACCCCTGGCCACGGTGAGACCCGGAGCGGGCGCGAGTTCGTTGCCGAACCACATGATGTCCACGGCCACGACCTCATGGCCCTGTTTCAACAGCTTGGGAACCAGGATGTTGCCGATGTAGCCGCAGGCGCCGGTGACGAGAATGCGCATGATGTGTGCTCCCTTTGGATGAAATTTAAGGTTTGTGGACATAGTCCGCGTTCAGCGCGGACAGGGCGTCCAGATTCTCGCGAACCCAGGCGATGGTGTCGTCGATGCCGGCCTCCAGGCTCACCTGATCGGCCCAGCCCAGCGTGGTGCGGGCCTTGGTGCTGTCCAGCAGGTAGGCGGCGTCCTTGCCCAGGCGCTCGTTCACGATCTCGACGTGATCCTCGAACTTCACGCCCACGCGCGCGGCGATCATCTCCACCAGTTCGCGGATGGAGATGTTGCGGGTGGTGGACAGGTGATAAATCTCCGGCGGCGGCGCGTTCCGGGCGATCTTGAGCGTGCCGTCGGAAACGTCGCGGATGTGAATGAAGGAGCGAACAGAGTGGCCGCCGCCGTGGAGCTGCAGCTTGCGACCCGTAAGAAAGAAAAGCACCGCCCGCGGAATGATGCGGTAAAGCTGCTGCCCGGGGCCAAACACATTCGCCGCGCGGGTGAACACCACCGGGAACTGGTAGGCCTTGTAGAAGCTCATAAGGCTCATGTCGCCCGCGGCGCGGGAAACGGCATAGGGCGTGCTGGGATTGTAGTTGGTGCTCTCCGGCACCAGGCCCTGGCAGGTTCCGTACACCTCCGGGGTGGATATATGCACGTATTTCTTCATGAATGTGAGCTTGCGCAGACGGTCGTGCAGGGCCACAGTGGCCACGGTGTTGGTCTGGAACCAGTGCTCGGGGTTGGCCCAGCTCTCGGCCACCATGGACTGGGAAGCGAAGTTCACCACGTAGTCGGGCTTCTCGGCCTGCATGACCTCGATCATGCGGTCCAGGTCGTGGTTCAGGTCCAGCTTCATGAAGGCGAAGGGCGCGCCAACACGTTTTTTATAGGGCAAAAACGCCGCGTGCGGCTCGTCGGAGCGGCTCATGCCGATGACGGAAAGCCCTTGCTCCAGGCAGTAGTCCGCAAAGTGGGCTCCAGAAAAAGAGTTGCTCCCGATGACGACGACTTTTTCGCTCATGGATGGTTCCTCACTATCCTTTTTCAGCCAAATATTGGCATTCGATGGCGGCGTGCAGCAGCGCCTCGTGTCCAACCTCTGCGAGGCCGTACAGGGCCAACGGCAGAAACAGGGCGACATCACTCGCATGGTTCCACAGCTTGTTGCTCTCGTCAAAGGCCGAGAGAGTGATGAGGCCGAGGCCCGACTCCGTGGCCAGGTCCGCGCAGTTGATGATGTTCTGCGAATTGCCGGAGCTGGAGATGGCCACCAGGCAGTCGCCGGGGCGGGCCAATTGGCGGAGCGGCCGGGCATACACCTCGGCATAGCCGAAGTCGTTCGCCATGCAGGTCATGAGCGAGGCGTCGCTCAGCACCTGCGAGCGCACGGCCAGTTTGTTCAAGGCGTCTTGCGCAAGGTGGGAGCAGATGGCGCAGCTGCCTCCGTTGCCCACCCACCAGATGGTGCCCTGCCGCACGCGCGTGGCGCGAAACAGATCGGCGATGCGCGCATAGCCCATTGTCAGCGCCGCGGTTTCGCCGTCGAGACGGCACTTGGCGGTTTTGCTGATGCTGCCGAGGGTCTCAAGCCAGGCGATAGGGTCGAGCATCATGTCTCCTTGGAGCGTCCATTCGCTGCGGTGCAGATGACCAGAATCCTCCAGCCCTGGGCGCGCAGCTGCGAGAGATACTCGTCATCCGATGCGTTCCGCACCATTTCCACTACGATGAAAAACCGTTGAGGAACATCCGTCCATGCCTGCCCCTCGACAATGCCCCGGAGCGCGCGGACATTTGGAAAAAGCAGCAGGGCCGAATCGTGAGGCGGCGTCCCACAGTTCTGAACCAGAGGCAGGCTCAGGGCCTGGGCCAAGGCCTGCGCGAAGGCCAAGGCTAGCGCGCCGCCATTGGCAGAGCAAAGATCTTTCCAACCGTCCGACGCAACAGCCGCGTGAGACGCTGGTGCGGAAAATTCCTTTTGCGCGGCCAAAAAGCTGTCCACATTGCCGATGTCGCGGTGGTATCCGTCGTTCTCCCAGACCTGAATGCGCCCCAGAAAATGTGGAATAACCTCGGTGCTGAAGTCCACAACATCCTTGCCCAGCCCGGCGATGAAGTCCATCACCTCCGGCTCCACGATGTATATGGCTGCGTTGGCCAGGTTGCCGGGCGGGTCGGCTGTTTTCTCATGAAAGGCACGCACCACGCCGCGCGCGTCCAGTTCGAGGATGCCGCAGGTTCTTGGCGCGTCGGTGCGAAAGCTCATCATGGTCATGACCGTTCCGGAACTGCGCGCCGTGTGGGCCGCCATGAAGGCTTGCAGGTCTGCGCTGCAAAGGTTGTCCGCATGCACCAGCAGCACCGGCCCGGGGGAGGAGAAAGGATTGGCCATGAGCGTGCCGCCGGTGCCCAAAAGCTCGGCCTCGTGGGCAAGGCGCACCCGCCCAGCCCACGGGCTCGCTGCGAGATACGCGCGCACCAGCTCCGGCAGATGGTGGGTGTTCACCAGCACGTCCGCACCGCCGGCCGCATCGCCGGCCGCATCGCCGGCCGCATCAAGAGCGCGCAGCCAATATTCAAGCAAGGGCCTGCCATGAATCGGCATCAAACACTTGGGTAAAATGCCGGTAAGGGGCAAAAGGCGCGTGCCGAGCCCCGCCGCAAGCAAAATGACATTCATCCGCCCTGCCCTTCAGCCCAGCAGCGTGGCCGCAAAATCCTTGACGCTAGCCTTGTCGATAGACTTCTGGTTGCCCAAGATCTCAACCGCAAGCGCGCCAACAACGTTGCCGATGAAGCACAAAAGCTCCGGCGGGGTGTTGAGCTTGGCCGCCATGGCTGTCACCGAAAGGAAAGCGTCACCCGCGCCGATGCGGTCGACAATCTTGCGGGCAAAGGCGGGCACCTCGATGTGCTGGCCGCTTTTGCTGCGGATGAGGCTGCCACGCTTGCCACGCGTGACCACGAAGTTCGAGCAGGACAGCCTGGGCGCAAGGGTGTCGATCATCGGCCGGACCGGACCGCGCATGTCGCGCATCTCCAAGCGTACTTCGTGCTCGGCTATGCTGATGTAGTCGGCACGGCTGTATTTCGTCACAGTGTGAAAACCACGATTGCCGGAGTTCGCCTGGGCATTCAAAGCCAAGTAGGGGGCGCGCTGGGCCAGCAGCTTGCGCGTGGCTGGGCTGATTGCGCCATGACCAAAATCCGCCACAATCACGACATCATAGTCCGGCAAGGCCTGCTCAAGGGTGGCGCGGAAGGCGGCATCGGCATCGGCATCCAGGCCGATGTCCTCCATGAAGTAAATTTCAAAGAGCTTGTTTTGGGTGTAGCCCTCAATATAGCGCCGTTTGAGGACCGTGGGCGAATTCTTCTGCACCGCGAACACCGGCCGCACATTGGGTTTGAGCCGCTCGACGATGAAATCACGATGGGAATTCTGGTCGCCCAGCACGGTGAACATGTCCACCTGGGAGGCGAAATTGGCCACATGGTTGGCTACGGCGACGATGCCCCCGGCGAAGACATCGTGGGACAGGTAGCGCAAGGCCAGGATGGGGTCTTTTGAAGAGGTGCCAAGCGGCGTGCAGAAACAGTATTCGTCGATGATCGTGTCGCCGACCACCGCGACCTTGAGGCCCGCCATGGCATCCAGAACCTGTTCGACATCGGACAGCGAGAAACGGGAGCGGAACAGGCCGAGGTACTCGCGGACCTCCTCCCCGAAACCGGCCAAAATGCGATTGATGCCCTGGGTCGTGTCAAAGGTTAAAAGGTTGGCTTGCTCGAAGGCGACGCCAAACTCCAGGCAGAGGGCTTCCGCCTCTTCGTTTTGACGGCTCTCGCCCGCATCGCTCATGGCTGCGAAGACGGTAGGGCGAATTAAATCCAGGGCGTTCCTTAGGTTGCTTTCAAAAATGACCGCGTCCACACAGTCCAAATGAGCCAATGCCTCGGCGCGCAGTTCCCCCGGAATGGACGATCCCCCTCCCAAGAGAGCACCGTCTGGGGAAAGGACAACCACAAGGATGTCCCCCATCTGGCGGGCCTGCCTCAAGTGGCGGATGTGGCCGATGTGCAGGCTTTCATAACACCCATACGTCATGACAAGCCTCTGGCCTTCTGCTCGGGAAAGCTCAGCCCAGGCCTTAATCTTATCATTCGTAATTATTTTCGAGGTGGTCATATCTATCCTTCGCTACATGAACAAAAATGCATAATCAAAAGTGGGGATATACACAATGGCAAAAGTCAAATGGCTCCCGCTGGCTGAACTATCTCTTGGAAATTAGCCCCTTTGTGGGGGACATCCCGTTGTAGCCCAGGTCATGTTCTTCCTCAGGCTAAGCATGCCTGGCCTGAGGAAAAACTGTTTTTTTCCCCGACTTTGAGTCCAGTCTGAAAGTAAGTATTCCGGCGAAATCGAGTAACCCGATTTCAGAAGGTTTCGCCGTAAAGCAATCGCAGTTTCCCTAAGAGCAAATCGCTTTTGCCCTACAGCAAGCATCCCACGGGACACCAATGGCCGAGGTCATCCGCAAGATGGGCGTTTCCGAACAGACCTTCTATCGCTGGAAGAAGAAGTACAGCGGGCTTGGCCCTTCAGAGCTCACGGCTTTGCGTGTGTGCCTGCCGGTTTGCCAGCAGGCTTGCCCGTAGAGGAAGGCGATTTGTCCACCGTTTTGTCCACGGCTTTGCCGGTCGCAGTGTCCGCCGCGCCAATGGTCGCGTTGTCCGTCGCATTGTCGGCGGTTTTGGCAATCATGGCTGCGGTCGGTTTGTCGACCGAAGCGGCAGGCACTTCGCCGGGCTGCTTGAACATCACCATCAGCTCACGGATGACCGGACCGAGGTGCTGAGCGACCTGCTCGGACTTGGCGCGCTGCGTCTCGATTTCCTCAGGCGTCCAGTAGCGCACGGTCTGCAGCTTCTTCTCCAGCACGTAACCGACATCGCCCAGGCTGTGCGAAAGTATGTTCATGGCTCCCAGGAACAGCACCGTTACCACCGCGCACTTGATGAAAAAGGGCCGCAGCTTCGCCGCGAGGCCGCACGCCCCTTGCTGCGACTTCGGCAACCCTTCCTGGTCCGCCAGGAGGTGCAGCAGGCCTTCAGACGCGAACTCGCGGATGCGACGCTCGCGCAAGGTGTGCATCTCGGCGTAGGCGGCCTCCAGAGACTTGTTGCTGACCAGCAGACCCAAGCGCGGAATGCTTAGAAGGAAGCGGCCCTTGACCTGCTGCAGGTGCATGTCGCAGGGGCGGTCGAGCGCGTCCTGCAATGCGCCCTCCACAGGAGCCCGCTTGTCGTCGTCCAACGGGGAGGAGATGACCTCCGTCAAAGGGATAACATCATGCTCGTTGTCCATATGCGGCTCCTCGCCGGGGGTGCGTCTGCACGGGTTGAAGCGTTGTGTTCAAGGCACGAGGGGCTATTTCCCCGCCACGCAGTCGTTTGGGTTCGTCCTTTTGCTTACTGGCTCGCGGCGGTCCTGTCTTCTCCACCTTTCTGGACAGCCGCCGGGGCTGCGGACAGAGCGGGAGGAGGAGGGCTGATCTCATAGATCGTCAGCGAGGGGTTCTGGTACACCGGGCGCAAGGCCCCTAGCCCAACGAAACTGGACGGGTGCTGGCGTTCGCAGTGAAAGTAGTAGCGCGCGTCGATGTGCCGCAGCGCTTCCTCCTGCTGGTCCAGGTCCTTGGCTTCCACAAACTTCTCCACCCAGACGCGCCGCGGATTGATGACCTCCTCGATCTTGTGCGAGAAGAAGCCGCCCATCCAGGCGTAGCCCTGCATCCCGGAAATACCGAGATAGTCGGGCATGCAGGTCTTGATGTACCCGACGAGATAATAACCGAGGTAGCTGTCCTTGTTCGTGAAGAAGACCTGCCTGCGGTCCAGGTTCTCGCTGGCCCAGCGCAGGCCCTGCATCTCGTCATCGTCGATGTTCTTCGACGCGGCCTGTGCCGGATGCCCGGAGGTGCTCGTGTGCAGGGTCAGCACATGGGAGGAGAAGAACCACAGCCCACCCGCCAGGGCTACGGCCACCACCGGGGCGACCACGCGGGTGCGCCAGACCAGGGCGTGGCTGGCCAGCCAGACAAAGGCGACCAGGGTCATCAGCCGGGCCTGCCAGTAAAAATAGCATTCGCCGCCGGTGTAGCCCACCACCTTGAGGAAGACCGCTGCCGTCAGGCAGAAGGTCAGCAGGACCGCGTGGAACTGGCTGTCCCGGCGCAGGCGCTCGCGCAGCAGCAGGTCCCTGTCCGCAGCCAGGACGGCGATGACGAAGAACGGGCCCACGGCGTACAGCATGGTGATGAGATTGCCGATGGTGCCCATGAGCACGGGCCAAAGGTGGAAGGTCTTCAGCTTGGCATGGCTGAGGCCCAGGTTGTTGAAGTGCGTGTAGAAAACAGTTGCGGCCGAAGCAAGGATGAGCGCGGCCAGTTTGAGGTCGAGCTTGAGTGAGGTGCGTTTGTAGAGCCGGTACAAAAAGACCGGAAACAGGGACAAGGGGAAAAAGAGCAACAGGTTCGCCTTCACCCCCACGGTGACGAAATAGCAGCACGCCATATGGAGAGAGGAGACCTGGCAGCGGTTGCCGAGGTAGCCGTAGAACCCGGTCAAAAGCAGCAGAAACGCCGGCAGCCCGAAGAAGAACGTGTGAAAGTACGCCAAGGTTTGAATCGACGTCTGGGCGTTGAAGTCGAAACCGTCGGAAAACAGCAGCAGTGTGATGGCCATGCCCGTCTCCAGGTAGGAGAAGCGGGCGAAATGCCGGCAGCCTGCAACCACCGCGCCCAGGATCATCAGCCACTGGGCCGGGGCCCACAGGAACATGATCTGCTCCAGGGGCCGCACGCCAAAGGCATACGTGGCGAAGGCGTAGGTGAAGTGGTAGATGCGGTGGAACGGGTAGTTCGGAAACCCGGCGGCCCAGGGGAGTGAATACGGCACGCCGTACTGGATGGCGTTGACCGCCGACCAGACAAAGGCCGCCGTGCCCGGGTCGTCCTGGTAGAAGATGGCCGGATGCCCGGGCGTGGGCAAGGGTGAGCTGACGAATTTGAGGAAGCAGATCGCCAGGGCCAGGCACAGCGGCACAGCGATGAGCAGGAACTCGCCGGTGGCCAGGGACGGGGCCTGCCGCACCTGGCGCGAACGCAGCAGCAGCGGCAGGGCCAGGCCACAGGCCGCGGGCAACGCGACCGGAAGCCAGGGAACGCCGTACGTGGCTCCCACGAAGATCAGCAGAAAGAGCAGCGCCTGGGCTGGAGGATAGCCCAGGAAGAAGGACTCCGCCCAGGAGCGGTTGCCCAGGGGCAGGGCTAGACCCAGCGCAAAGCTCGGCAGCGCCAGAAACAGTAGAAAGAATGCCACGAACCGGACGATCTGCTCCGCCAGGGCCGGATACAGCGCCGCCAGGACGCCGTACGCCGCGAGAGACGGCAACGCGAGGAGCAGCGTCCGAACCCGGAGACCGGGCGACGGGATGACGACCTGCGCGGCGGTGCCCGGCATTACTTCCATGTCCGACGCTCCTTGCCATCCGCCGCGAGGCGTGCAGCCCCCCCTTCGCCGAACAAAGCCGACGTCATCAGGCCCTGCGCAGCAGATAGGCGTGGTAGTAGCATTCGTTCTTGGCCACAATGTCCGCCACCAGGGCATCGTCGTAGTGGATGTATGGGTACATCAGGTCGATGACCGGCAGCTCCTGGGAAAAGGCGTCGATGACCAGCCCGGCGTCGCGGCACAGGCGCTCCATGCTGGCCGGGGTGTAATAGTGCAGGTGCGCGCGCGGGTAGATGGTCGGCGTGGAGATGCCCAGAATCTTGAAGGCCCGGCTGAAAAGGTTGGGCACCACCACAAGGACGCGCCCGTCTTCGGCCACGATGCGGGAGCATTTCTCCAGCACGCTGCCCGGTGAGACCAGGTGCTCCAGCACGCCCCACAGGGTGATGAGCCCGAAGCGCTTGTCCCCGAAGTCCACGTCCTCTATGGCCTGGCGAAAATAATAGTTGTCCCGGCCCGTCACCGAGACGATGAAGTCAAAGGAATCTTCGCAAAAGTCCAGCCCGTGCAGGGTGTAGTCCGTCACCGCGCGGCAGGTGTCCAGAAAATTCCCCGCGCCGCAGCCCACGTCGAGCACGTTCTTGTTCGCGCAGCCAAGGCTGGCGAAGTAGCTCAGATACTTTGAATACACGACGTGCCAGTAGCGGTTGTGGAACTCGCTGGCGCGGATGCGCCGGTAGGTCTGCTCGCTCACGGAGCCCGCGTAGAGGCCCTGCAGGTACTCCTCGTTCATGCGGTTCTTCACGTACACGTGGCTGCACACTGGGCAGTTGACGATGAGGAAGCCCGCACGCACGAAAAGCTGGTCGCCGCCGGGGTCGCCGCACACGGGGCAAGGCACCTGCGTGACGAGCTTGGGGTCCACCACGAGGTTGCCCTCGCGTGGGAGCTGCTCCATCTCCTGCATGATCTGCGAAAAGAAGGTGTCGATGTCCGGTATGTCCTTGCGAAGGTTCCGGTTGTCCATGAGGATCGGCTGGCTGATATCCATGTCTGCTCCCGCGAGAGGTTATGCCCTGTACTTTGGCCGCAGACCCACAAACTTGCGCGCCGCGTGGAAAAACCGTCGCCAGAGGCGTAGGCGGTGATAAAAATCAGGAGGAATCTCGGCTTCGAACACCCGGCGCAGGGTCGAAAGACTGCCCGCTGGCGTGCAGGCTGCTCCGTCCGTGCGGCCCTGTAATATGGCGGAGAGATGCCGCACATGCAGGTCCAGGGAGTCCGGCTGGCCCTGGCCGCCGGCCCCGCGTGGCATGGTGAACCGCTTGGCCCGGTCATAGTCCGCGTCCGTGTACACCAGCGGCCAGTGATCGCGCAAGAGTGCTTCCAAAGCGTCGACGGAGTCAAGATGCTCGGTCACGCCCCGGGTCATCTCCAGCAGCAGCTGGTACCAGGGAACATGCACGCCAGGATAGGGCAGGTATATTCCGGGCTTGCGCCAGAAGGGAAGCTCCAGCCCCATAGACGAGCCGCGCATGAGCCCCACGTCGCTAAACGCCAATCCCCAAGAGCTGTCGCACTCGTCCATGGCCCTGGCCCCCCAGCGCTTGGCAGAGGTCATGCCCTGGCCATAGGGGTCGAACCCGTGGCGCAACTGCTTGTATTCCCAAGGGTGCAGCTTCACCACCACGTTGAAGCCCGCGGCGCGTGCGCGTTCCATTATCCGGCCATAGTCCGGGTCCTGGCCGTCCTCGCGGTTGGGCAGCCACAGGGCCGTGGGCTTGGCCGGGTCCAAGGCGTACTTGGCCTGAAACTGTTCCCTGGTGCGCAGACCGCTGGTCCAGGTGTTTAGCAACGGTTCATAAAAGATGTTGCCGGAAAAGAACACGGCCTTGGCCTGGGCCAGCCTTGTGGCGGTCTTCTCGCGCGAGTAGTCGAGTGCCACCCACAGAGAGATGGGGTGCTGCACCAGGGCGTAGTCCGCGCCGTGGCAGGTGTAGTCCGCCAGAAGCGAACTGGTCTGGACGGTGATGGCGGCCATGTCACGCCGCACCCGTTCGATGAGCAGGGGCACCTCTGGCCCGGCATGCGCGTCGAACAGGCACAACCGCGCGCCG
>Ga0209373_10003161_pt1 | contig 15551 bp, 11 predicted proteins | sample Higcelweek5metaG_FD_187173 | JGI IMG/M metagenome (GOLD analysis project Ga0209373, IMG submission 187173) | Freshwater pond sediment microbial communities from the University of Edinburgh, under environmental carbon perturbations - High... | ecosystem: Environmental > Aquatic > Freshwater >...
AAACTACTCCATAACTTAAAGGATTGAATGTCATTTCAGCAGCTGAATAGGTTTTGGCATAACCTTCGTTGAGTGTACTGTTGAGATTTGATAAATTTAATTTCCAGAATGGAATCTGATAATAAACACCGATATCAAAATTGAATTTTGGCCCGCCAAATGATAAATTGTAATTAAGTTGCCCAGAAACAAGAGCTCTGTTTGTCGGAATCATTGTTCCGAGTGATGGGTCATCTTTGAAACTTACTCTGGTTCTGTATTGTTCTATCTTAAAACCAATTCCGGGGCCCATTCTAAAGTAATTTGTATTAACAAATAAAACTCTATAAAGTAAATTAAATCCATTGTGCGAAAAGGAGATTTTTCTAATATAACTTGTGCTGCTTGAGTCAACACCTTCTGCTAGAGTCGAAAAATTGTTAAAGTTTACATTTCCTCCAAATTCACTATACCTTGCGTGTATTTTGAATCCGAACATAAAACCCTGAAGATATGTAGGCATTGTGAGTTTGTGAGCCGTACTTACATCATTAAGGCTGTGGTGATTGTTATAATCATTAAAAATCATGTTTAAAGGTGAAACATCTTTAAATCCAGTCATCTCAAATCCGCCGTAAATATATCTTCTGTCCTGCGAAAAGGAAAGGTAATTGAAGATTACAGAGAACAAAACCAACAGTATAAATCCGGCCTTCCTCATGTGACAAATTTTTGGACAATAAATAACAGCTTTTTCTCAAAGAATGCAATCTTTTCTACGGCTAAATACTTATAAGGTTGTCCCGATTTCAATTATTTTTGTAACTATTTTAGGACTCAGGTTTGATTATATTAATTGTAATCGGTAATCAGTAAACAGTAATCGGTAATCAGTAAATTGTAGTAACACGAGATTCTGCTTTTTTAACAAAAGTGGAATTCCAAAAAGGGGTAGTGGCTACATATTAAAATTGTAAGCGGTAATCAGTAAGCGTTAAACGGTAAATTTCAGCAAACTTAAGTTTCTGCTATTTTTCCTAAACCTAAAGGTAGTATTCCAAAAAGCGGAGCGACGACACTCATATCACCGATTACCAATTTTACCGATTTTACCCTGCGATGTACTGAGCTTGTCGAAGTGAGCGCAGTCGAAGGGTCCCAAAATTGATTCTACTTTTGACACAATACCTAAATAATTACTTATTTTTTAGTCTTTGGAGGTAAATGATAAAACTGTGCATCAATATTTTTCATATCAGGTACTGGATACTTTACGAATGATTTTTCAGTGATTTCATTTTTCCTGTTTGATGGAAGGCTGTATGCTTTTGGCTGAAATACAAGACAATAAAGATTGTAAAGAAACATATAATCCATTCCAGCATAATCCCAAACTGCTTCGGCATTACGATTTCCTTTATTATTAGGCCAATTTAGCCTCGAAGAGGTTGACCAATATGGTGAGTAGTCAGATCGCAAATAATCTGTTGAGGGGCCATCAAAAGGAGCAGCGCCAAGTAGATCCTCATAGTACTTCTTGTCTTTTTCGTAAATTTCGTTACCCGGCTTATAAACAGCTTTATATTTTGCTGAATGAAGTAGAACCAGAATCAATGGATTGTGCTCATACGTCCAACCTGGGCGCTTGTCACCAAGTAAATAAAGTAAATCCCTGGAGTCACTGTCCCAATTTATATCAGCAATGCTCGCAAGTGCTCTAAACATGTAATCATCAATACTTTCAGGCACTGGAAACCCCCCATGAACCAAAAACTTCAAATCTTTAAACAAAAGTGCTTTAAACAAATATGCATTCAAGCCTTTTTCAGAGCCATCAGAGTGATAGATATTATTACCGGTAATGAAATTGCCAGCCTCAGCTATTCCATAGGAATTCATCCAAACACCCATGTCTTCACCATTGCCTTCGGCTACAAGATCGTTAGTTATGGGATTCATAATATACCAGTAGCTTGACATCAGACCACCTAAATGATTTTTTGAAGGTCTCGCTTTACCTTCGTTGGGCATAAGCACAATAGCTTGTTCGGGATATTTGTGAATACATCTTTTTACTAGTCTATCAGTGAGGTCATCCACCCAATTGTCGAAAGATATAACATTTGCAGTAAGTATGTTTTTTGATGTCAGATACTCAGGAATGTAGGTGTTTATAAACTTCAATTCAACATTGCTAATATCTTCATTATCAACAAGTTGTTTAACTAGTGCTAAGGATTGTAATAAATAGATTATGTTATCCTGACTCATTCCTTGTTTTGCAATTGCACCTATTTGAAAAATAGACGAATATCTGTTAGTTCCATCTTTAGTTTTGTTGTGCCAACCATATTCGGATTTGAAGTGTTTGTGATATTGCCGCCAAAATCCAAGACTTACATCATCACGAATTAAAAAACCGTTAATATCATCAGGATAGTGAATTAATTCGGCTTCGGTTTGATAGCTTTCGGTATTATGAGCTTTTCGCAATGCATATTCAGAATATAAATCAAGTCTTTCCAGCGCAATCATTGTGTAAATAAGCATTGTGAGGGTCTCATGATAATTTTGCCCATTGTCTTTTAATAAACGATATTCGGTAGCTAGAATTCCTAGCCAATGATTAAAGTTGCTATTTCCATCGCTCCAGCTAATCCAAATAGGTTTGCCTAAACTGTCGAGTCTGCGGTCTACAGCCGGAATATTCACTCCAAATTGTTCAACATCAGAACTGATAACAATCCACTCATCAAGAAGCCGGTTTCGATAATTTACGTATTTGTCCGAAAGTTTTTCGTTAGTTTGCGAATAGCATGGGTTTGCGACTCCAGAAATACATATTATAAGAAGCAATTCAATAAGCAGAACGACTTTTTTCATGTTGTCTATTTAATTAACATTCAAAGAAAATCATATTTTTTTAAACTCAGATGTTTTAACTTGTCTTTGTTAATATTTTCTTTGTCAGGACAATAAGTCTGGTGCATTTTGTCAATATTTTTACACAAAAGTGTATTATGATTAAAAGGCTTTTGACATTTGTTTTACTATTATATCCGGTAGCGATATTTTCACAATTTACACCAGGTGATTATATTGAAAAATATAATGAGATGGCTGTAAAAGAAATGAAAAGGAGCGGAGTGCCTGCAAGTATTACATTATCACAAGGAATGCTTGAATCTGGAAACGGTAATTCGTATTTAGCAAAAGATGGCAATAATCATTTTGGAATAAAATGTCATAAATGGGAAGGCGAAAAGATTTATGCAGATGATGATGCAAAGGGAGAATGTTTTAGAAAATACAGCAGTGTTGAGGATTCTTATAAGGATCACTCAGATTTTTTGCGTCAGAACAGCAGATATCACTTCTTATTTGATTTAAAAATAACCGACTACAAAGGCTGGGCAAAAGGCTTGAAACAAGCTGGATATGCAACCAGTCCAACTTATGCCGAAAATTTGATTAATCTAATTGAAAAGTACAATTTAGACGATTATGATTCTGGTAAAGCCAAACCTATTGATGATGGTAAAACACATCGCAAACCAAATAATGATATTAATAATATTACTGATGATTTTAGTATAAATCCTTATGCTGATGAAGTGTTTACAAACAATAATGTAGAATATGTGATTGTAAAAGATAGTATGCCACTAACTCAACTTTCGGAACAGATGGATTTGATGAACTGGCAATTGGCTAAATACAACGACTTAGATAAAGATTCGTACGTGTTGAAAGGCGAACATATTTACATTAAACCTAAGCGCAACAAAGCAGAGAAAAAGTATGAAACACATCGGGTTGAATCTGGAGAAACCTTGAGAGATATCTCACAAACCTATGCTGTTAAGATTGACAAAATATGTAAATACAATGCCATTGAACCTGGTATGGAGCCTCAGCCAGGAACAGTGTTAAATCTTAGAAAGAAAAAACAATAATTATTCTACAATAAACTTCAGCGATTCTGAACCACATTCAAGAATATAGTTGCCTGGCTTAAGAGACGAAATATCCACAGTATTATTGATGATTTTTGCTTTCAAAACAGTTTTACCAAGCATGTCAGTAATTTTACATGTTGATTTTGGTGAGTTAACAACATTCAATTTTCCGTCAACTGCAGGGTTAGGATAAACTGAAAAAGCATCTGTTGGTAATTGTGAATCGTTAGAAATAAATATATAGCGGGTTTTACACGCATGTGCTTCGGTGCAGTCTTTATATGCAACTAAACAGATGTTGTATTCTGCCTCGGCAGGATAAAGGTGATACATAAAATTGTAAGTATGTTCAAAAATAGGATATTGCATTTCGAAGGTTCCATCGCCAAAATCCCAATAGCATGAATCTGCATTTTCTGAGTAATTTTCAAATTGTGCCTGAACGCTTTTAGCTAGAAACATTGGCTCAAAATCTGCTCTAACAGTAGTTGTATCAATTCGCCATGTATCTAAAGTATCCATAACAACATTCCACGCAGCATTTTGTAAAATTGCAGCTTGGTCAGAAGTAATTTCTGTCGGAATATATGCGCCAACAGGACTTTCATTAAAAATTACTGAATAAAAAGTACATGCAGCTAGGTAAGTCCCACAATAAGAAGGATGGCTCTCATCACCACTATACAATTCGATCTCGGGATTGCTAGTAATAACTGATTTAAAAGCCATGCCAACTGGTGCAACCCAAGCATCATTATCTTCGGCCATTTCGACATAACTCTGTCTTAGTCTCCATTGCATTCCATCGTATGTACACAAAGGGGTGTAGTATGGACAGTTATCAGCATCACCATTTTTGCGTCCCCAAGTCATAAAAAATAGAGGTACGGTGCAAACGCTACTACTTTGAATAGAATCACAAAGAATTGCTGCAAATGGGTAAACATCTGTTGCAACTTGTGATGGAGGAAAAGACGGCATTTGACTTTGTTCCTGCAAAACTACATAGTTCCAATCACGCGAAGCAATTAGGTCAAGACTTGTAGTATTTGTTGTGTGATTTGCAAAAGTATAACCACCAGGAGCATTTGATTCGACTTCTACTGTAGCACCCATAGATGTTGCCACCTGTTTAAACATTTCGGGCAAACCACCATTATAATATGTATAGCTATTGCCTAGAAAAAGTACACTTGTAGTTTGACAGAAAACGAAATTTGCAAAAGTGGAAAGTCCGATTAGACAGAATAAAATACTTAATTTTCTCATTTAGATTAATTTTAAAACAATAATCAAACGACATAATGCTAATTTGGTTGCTAATGACTAATTGCTAATCTATTTTTTTTGCAACATTTTACTTTGTCGAAAAGTTTTAAATCAACAATGAGTAGGAACGACATGCATAACATCCATGGAATAAAAGTTGTGGACATCTCTTGAGGAAACCAAAACCAATTAATAAAAATAAGTGCAAATACTGCCAAATATGCATATCTGATGAACTTTCCTATTTTAGCATTTCTCACAATCAAAATAAGAAGAGCTGGAATGGTCCAAAGTATATTCATATTGTTGCCAAGAGCAGGATGGAGGGAATAAATACCCAAACTTAAGATTAGTAAGCCGAAAAGTGAAAATACGACACAGACAAAATATAAAACGATTTTTTGTGATTTTTTCCACAGACTTAATGCACTTAGTAAAAGTACAATTAGCCATGGTGCCAGATACGAAAAATCAAAACCTGATTTCTTTTCAGGTGAAGCATCCAGAATTACTTCAGACTTATTTGCATATTTTGGATTGTCAAGAAAATCATGAATATAAATAGGTAAAAACATGTAATCTTCAGGCTTGGCCAATTTGTCGGTTTCTCGTCCCATAAGGAAATTGATTCCAAATTCTATCCAATAATTACGAGAAACAAGCGGTTCAAGTAATTGCCTGAATGTTTTACCATGAAAATCCGCTGTGCCAAAATCAATTCTGTTATCTGTCGCATCTTCTATAATATCCCGAATTTTAGTTGAGCAATTATTCTTAAGAAAATCGTATCTGTAATATCTGGCCGAGGTGTTGTAGCATGTTTCGAGCAATAGTACCATTTTTACTTTTTCCTTATAACTCAAATTAAGTATTTGTTCGTGAATTGTTCTTTTAGACTCATTTGAAAAATACTCGAAATAGTCATAATCATCAATTGATAAACAATAATCTAGGTCGCCTTTTATAAAACGAATGTAAAAATTTGGTGTTCCAAAATCAAAGGTCCCGTAATTATAAACCTGATCAACATCAAGTGAGTCGTCCTTAACCCTTATTGCTGTATGTCCGAAGTAGGCATACATTTCATCTCCGAGATCTTGTGTGATTAAAGAAATCCTAACATCATGAGATAAGGCTGAGGTTTGGGATACAAAACTTAAGAGTATTGCAATACTCACAGTAAACCATCTAACAAATTTCATTTTCATAGATTTGTTCAACAAAAAATGACATATTAATCAAAGTCGAAACTCAGACTATTCGTACAAAAACCGCTTAATACTCTTTTTAGGAGTTTTTTCAAATTCTTCATCACGTAAAACGATTTTGTTAACCTGCATATACGTGGGCAAGTCAACATTAACACGTTTCATGTAATTACTCATCACTTTATCAATCTGCTCAGGTTTAAGATTGAGATTGGCGATTTTATCCTTATCGGGAAATATAAGTGCTGTGATAAGATTATTTCTGTTCACCACTACAATTTCGCTAACGAGTGGAAAGTTAGCAAATTTTGATTCAATTTCATCAGGATAAACATTTTGTCCCGAACCTGTAAGAATCATGCTTTTGCTGCGTCCTTTAATAAATAAATAACCATCACTGTCAACTATTCCTAAATCACCTGTATGAAGCCATCCATCAGAATCAAGCACTTTAGCTGTTTCCTCAGGGTTTTTGTAATATCCAAGCATAATATTTTCACCACGAAGCAAAATTTCGCCTACTTTGCCTGGTTCTTTAGAATCAATTTTCATTTCGAGGGTGTCAACAACTTTACCAGCCGAATAAATTTTGGTTGTTTTGTGTCCATCGTAAGTAATTAGTGGCCCACATTCGGTCATTCCGTAGCCAACTGAGAAATTAAATCCAATTTCGCGAAGAAAAGTCTCTACTTCTCTGTTCATTTTTGCACCACCAATAACAACTTCCTTGAATTCACCACCAAAAGATACGCTCAAAGCATCGAGGACTTTCTTATAAATCAATCTTTTTATAATTGGCAACTTAATCAAAAATCTTGTCAAAGGCTTGTCAATAGAAGGCTTAATTTTGAATTTGTAAACTTTTTCAATAACTAGTGGAACAGAAAGAATAAGTCTAGGTTTTATTTCCCCAAAAGCTTTTACAATTATCTGAGGGGAAGGCAATTTACCAAGGAAAATAATGGTACATCCTTTTGTAAAAGGAAATAAAAATTCAAATGCAGCTCCGTAGCAATGCCCTAATGGTAAGAACGAAACTATTCTGTCGCCTGACTCTAATGGCATGTTTGCTCTCGCATATCTAATATTAGCAGAAATTGTGTTATGATCTAGCATTACGCCTTTAGGTTGACCAGAAGTTCCAGAAGTGTAAAGAATTGCAGCCATTTCAGAATTAGGAATATGTTCCAAACTGAAATTATCAGCTGTAACAGGTTCTGATCCCGAATTAAATGCAATATAGTCGTTTGTGTAATCATGAGCAACTGCGTAATCATCAAGGTAATAAACAGTGCGTAGTTGTTCAAATTTATTAAAATCTAGTTTCTGACAGATATATTCTGACGCGAACATAAGCTTGGCATCGGAATGATTTACCAGATTATAAATGTCTTTAGGAGTGAAATCTTGTAAAAGAGGAACTATTACTCCGCCATAAGTAACAGTAGCAAGATATACAGTGCCCCAGTAAGCGGAATTTTTACCAATTACAACAACTTTGTCGCCTGAAACAAGGCCGTGCTCTCTGAATAGATTGTGTAGTCTAAGTATCTGATTTCCTACTTCACCAAATTTAAGCCCGCCATTGTCATAATCCTGAAGTGATAGTTTTTCCCAGTTGTTTTTTATAGCATCTTCAAAATACGCGGTTAGATTTTCTTTAATCATATTCTTAATTTTTTCGACTTGTAAAATTATAAATTAATATGAGGAATTTTTTCATTTTTATTTATTTTTTTTAGTGTTCAATGAACTTATTTAAAAGTATTAATGATTTACATCCTAAATTGTTTGTCAATTTTTGTATTCTGAAAATATTTTAGTTAATTTGTCGTTATTCTCTAATAAAAATAATTCTATATGAAAGCACTATTTTTTATCGTTATTGTTCTTTTATTTAATACTATTTTGTTTTCGCAAAATGAGAATAATTATCCAATTGATAGAGTATTAATGGCAGAACTTATGAAACCATTAAAAGTAAGTCCTCCAGAAAATATCGAAAAAGTGGTTTTTACTAGAACCTCCAAAAGCGGAGAAGTTACTGTGTTTGAAAGAACGTATGATTCAAATGGAAGAGTTATTAAATCAGAAAAAACTAACAAAAAAGGGGAGTTGATTCCACTATTTGTTTTCGACTACTCGGATACTTTAAATAGTCCGTCAAAAGTAACCATTTATGATGCAAATGGCAAAATAAAAGCAGTTACTTCATATGTGAGAAATGCTAGTGGCAGAATGACAGAATATTTAAAAATCAATAGCAAAAATGTTGTTCTTGCAAAAAGCACCTGGATTTATAACGATTCTGTAAAAATCGAGAAGTCGATTAAGTATTGTAAAGGTGGCGAAAAAGTGAAAAATGCATGGGTTTATGATTATTATCCAAATGGTGGGATGGCAAAAACAACACTACTTGACGGCAAAAACAAAATTAAATACGTTTGGTCTTACGACTGTAATGAAGAAGGAACCAAACTCGAAAAAGAGAAGGATTTAACTCAAATTTGTAATTGGAAAAAGACAGAGGATAATTTTTACATTACTGTATATCAAACTTTTGATGAAAAGGGGAAAATCAGAAAATATATTTCGAAATATGCAGTTGCGGACAGTTCGTTAGTTGAGTCACAAACTTATAACGAAAACGACGAGCTAGTTTACCGAGTCACTTATGGAGGTAATTATGACATTGTTTTTACATATGAATCATTTAAAGATGGTGTTTGTGTATGGAAAAGAACAAATACATACGAAGAGGACAGGGTTCTGTTAAGTGAATTTACTACTAAAAAAGGATTTTTTGAAAAGACCGAATATTTGTATGATAGCAATAATCTTTTGACTGAATACAAGAGGACAAACAATGCAAATATTATTACCGAAAAGATCGAAGTGAAGTATTATATTAAACCTTGAAGAAATTTACCACAACACTTAATATTGTAAATAGAGGAGTACTTTAGAATTGCGTAAAGCCTTTATTGCTGCATAAAACTGTAAGTAATCTTTCCTGTCTCATTTGCACCTCCAGCGATTGGTGTGAACTTCGATTTTAAAGCAGCATCTCTTGCCGAATTGCTAATGCATGTTGCATCACCTTTTGATTTTGCAGAAACCACAGTTGCTGATTTTACTGTTCCGTCGCTATTTATTGTGATATTAATAACAACATTTCCTCCATCTTTACAAGTAAAAACCGGAACATGAATGTAGGATTTTCCACGATCAGGGTTACTTAATTCAACATAAACTAAAGCTGGACCAGAGTAAGTGCTACTGCTAGAGGAATTGTTATTTTGTTTATCAATCTGTTTATTCGTTTCTGGATTGTCCTTAATATAATCTTCATAAGTGCTGTTAATCATCTTTTCGTAATCTGCGCCATATTTTTCTTTCAGCATCTCTGCTTCATACATTTTTTTCATTTCCTCCTGCGACATCGTTTCGATTTCGGCATATTGAGTGTTGACACGACTGTTGGCACCAACATTTCGAATTTCGTTAATGTACTTTTCTATTTCTATCTCATCAAGTTCTGCCTGTGTTGCATCATCTGGTTTTTGGTCCTGAATATATTCTTCAAGAAATTCAGGGTCAATAATCATGAATTCTTCGTTGCTAGGTTTTGGCTGTTTTAACTGAAATGCCATGGCAACCACAATTATCACCAAGTGAAAAAGGATAGTTCCTAAAATTCCGTTAATATTTCGTTTAGCAAATCCAGACATTACGATGCAAAATTATAACAATTATCAACGAGTTGATACCTGAAAATGTAAATTAATCAACAATCAAGTATCAATAAAACGTGAACCTGATGTATTAACTGTTCAAAATTCATAAATTAAGGCTTAAAATCTCTAAATTTTTTAATAAAAAATCAGATTTATCTATAAATGCTTTTATTGTGCAAAGTTTTACTAAAAAAAATACATGTAACTATTTGGTTTTAAGAAAAAAACACTACTTTTGCAGCTCGAAAATTTTTATATATAATGTCTAACAAAATTAAAGAAAAACAAGTTTAAAAACATGAACGAACAAGAAAAAAACGAGATTTTGAATGACGAAACAGAAACCATTCAGGCCTCAGAACAAACTCAGGAAGTAGCAGCTGAAGTAAAAGAAGAAGTTGCAGTAGAAGTAAAAGAAGAAGTTGTAGCAGCTGAAGTAAAAGAAGAAGTTGCAGTTGAAGTAAAAGAAGAAGTTGTTGTAGAAGCACCAAAAAAAGCAGCAGCTCCAAAGAAAGAAGTCGCACCTAAAGTTAAAGCAGAAATCAAACCAATAGAAGATTTCAACTGGGAACTTATCGGTAAAAGAGACGAGTCTTATTCAAAAGCTCAACGTGCACAACTTGAAGATCTTTACAACAACACATTTAAGTTAGTTGAAGAAGGTGAAGTAGTTATGGGAACAGTTGTTGCCATTAACAAACGTGAAGTTGTTGTTAACATCGGATACAAATCAGAAGGTGTTATCAATGCAAATGAATTCCGCACAGAAATTGAAATGAAAGTTGGTGACAAAGTTGAAGTGTTTGTTGAAAACATGGAAAGCATTGATGGTCAGCTTATTTTATCGCACAAAAAAGCAAAATCGCTTAAATCATGGGAGCGTGTTAATCAGGCTTGTACAGGTGACGAAATCGTTAAAGGTTACATTAAATGTCGTACTAAAGGCGGTATGATCGTTGACGTATTCGGAATCGAAGCATTCTTACCAGGATCACAGATTGACGTTAAACCTATTCGTGATTATGATATTTTTGTAGGAAAAACTATGGAATTCAAAGTTGTTAAAATCAACGAAGAATTCAAAAACGTTGTTGTATCACACAAAGCTCTTATTGAAGCAGAACTTGAAGAACAGAAAAAACACATTATTTCGAAACTCGAAAAAGGTCAGGTTCTTGAAGGTACTGTTAAAAATATTACAAGTTACGGAGTATTCATTGACCTTGGTGGCGTAGACGGTTTGATTCACATTACCGACTTGTCATGGGGAAGAGTTACTCATCCAGAAGAAATTGTTGCTCTTGATTCAAAGATTCAAGTTGTTATCCTTGATTTCGATGATGATAAAAAACGTATCGCTCTCGGTCTAAAACAGTTAACCCCACATCCATGGGATTCACTTAATGACGAAATGAAAGTTGGTGACAAAGTTAAAGGAAGAGTTGTTGTCCTTGCAGATTACGGAGCATTTGTAGAAATTGCTACCGGTGTTGAAGGTCTTATCCACGTTTCCGAAATGTCATGGTCACAGCACCTACGTTCAGCTCAGGAATTTATGAAAGTTGGCGACGAAGTTGAAGCTGTTGTTTTAACTCTCGACCGCGACGAACGTAAAATGTCACTGGGTATCAAACAATTACATCCAGATCCATGGGAAGAAATCGAAAAGAGATATCCAATCGGTTCAAAACATCATTCAAAAGTTCGCAACTTTACCAACTTTGGTGTATTTGTTGAACTCGAAGAAGGTGTTGACGGACTCGTTCATATTTCAGATCTTTCATGGACAAAGAAAATTAAACATCCTGCAGAATTTACATCTATCAATGCTGAACTCGACGTTGTAGTTCTCGAAATAGACAAAGATAATCGTCGTTTAAGCCTTGGTCACAAACAAATAGAAGAAAATCCATGGGAAGTTTTTGAAACTATTTTCACAGTTGATACTATTCACGAAGGTACAATAGTAGAAATGAATGATAAGGGTTCAATCATTGCTTTACCTTACGGCGTTGAAGGTTTTGCTACTCCTAAACATCTTGTTAAAGAGGACGGAACACCAGCTAAAATTGATGAGAAACTTGAGTTTAAAGTTATCGAATTCAATAAAGACGCAAAGAAAATCTTCGTTTCTCATTCAAGAATTCACGAAGACATAAACAGAGCTCAAGCTGCTGAAGACAGACAAGCTAAAGGCGAATCAAAATCAGCTGCTCCAAAGAAAGCAAAACAGCAGAACGACAAAATCGAAAAGACAACTATCGGTGACGTTACTGATCTTGCAGCTTTGAAAGAAGAATTATTACAACAAGAGAAAAAACAAAAGTAATTTTGTTCTGAGCATATAAAAAAAGCCTTGCATTTGCAGGGCTTTTTTTGTTTATCAAATTGTTGAAAGTAGACTAAATTCAGATTGTTTTACAAATCGAAGACTTTCCAGATTTTTTCGTTAGGAACTGGTGCTTTGATAACAACCATTTCTTTTTTTACGGGATGCATAAAGCTAATCATAGACGCATGTAGATTTATTCCGCCATTTTCGTTTGACCTAACATAACCGTACTTTAAATCGCCTCTGATAGGACAGCCCATATGAGCCAACTGACATCTGATTTGATGATGACGACCGGTCATCAGATTGATTTCGAGTAAAAAATGTTTTTCTGATTTCGCAATTACTTTATATTCTAAAATTGCAAGCTTAGTTTCGGCCGATTCCTTTTCTCTGATGTAGGACTTATTTTGTTTTGTATTTCTGTAAATATGACCACTAAGTCTGTCGCTGTCTTTTGGAGGTTTATTTGAAACTATTGCTAGGTATGTTTTCTTTGCTTCTTTAGTCTTAAAAAGTTCATTAAGGCGAGTTAGAGCCTTGCTTGTACGGGAAAACAAAATAACTCCACTTACTGGTCTGTCTAGTCTGTGAGGAACGCCAATATATACATCACCAGGTTTATTGTATTTTTCCTTGACATATTGCTTTACAATCTCAGAAAGAGGGATGTCGCCAGTTTTGTCACCCTGTACAATCTGCCCAGCCAACTTATTAACGGCTATGATGTGATTATCTTCGTAAAGTATTTCCGGAAATTGTGCCATCAAATTTTAATACCGGGTTGTTAATATTGTTCGTTATTATTTGGAAAGTCAGAGCTTTTTACGTCTTCGATATATTTTACAACTGCTTCTCCGATAATTTTATCCAAACTGGCATATCTTCTCAAAAAGCGTGGTGAGAATTCCTGAGTAATCCCTAGCATGTCGTGCAAAACCAAAACCTGTCCATCAACGCTGCCAGCACCGATTCCTATAATAGGAATTTTAACTTCCGAAGCTATTTGAGAAGCAAGAGATGCTGGAACTTTTTCGAGTACAATAGCAAAACAACCACAATCTTCAAGTACATGAGCGTCAGAAATTAGTTTTGAGGCTTCTTCTTCTTCACGTGCTCGTACGACATAAGTTCCAAATTTGTGTATGCTTTGTGGCATAAGCCCAAGATGGCCCATAACAGGAATGCCAGCAGATAGTATTCTCGAAACAGAATCTTTAACTTCTGCACCACCTTCGAGCTTTACAGCAGCAGCACCTGTTTCTTTCATTATTCGAATTGCTGACGAAAGTGCCAACTTAGAATTGCTCTGATATGTACCAAATGGTAAGTCTACAACTACCAATGCTCTACTAACACCACGAACTACTGATGCTGCATGGTAAATCATCATATCCAAGGTTATAGGAAGAGTAGAATCGTATCCTGCCATAACATTTGATGCTGAGTCACCAACCAGAATAACATCGATTCCTGTCGAGTCAAGAATCTTGGCCATACTGTAATCATAAGCAGTTAACATCGCTATCTTCTGCCCGTTGCGCTTCATCTCAAGAAGCACATGCGTGGTAATCTTTCTAACTTCCTTGTGTACTGACATTTTTTATTTTTTAATTGCCAAATAATTTAGTAATTTTGGCGTTTATTTTATGCAAAGATAATAAGATGAATTATATTAGTTTAATATTACTAGCTTTAATTTCAATTTTCGTTTCGTCATGTAGCACAGATGTTGATGTTAACGGTGAATGGAATGATATTCCGATTGTTTATTGTGTTCTCGATCATTCGTCCGAATACCAATATGTAAAGGTTAATAAAAGCTTCCTGGGGCCTGTTCCCGCATCAGTTATGGCTCAAATTTCAGATTCACTTTTTTATGAAAATGTAAATGTCGTAGTTAACGAATATAAGAATGGAAGTATGACAAACACTTGGGTTTTCGATCAGGTAGATACAATTCAAAAACCTGACGGATACTTCGCAACAGACAGAAATACAATTTGGGCTAAAAAAATGAATTTTTCTGATGAAGCAAAATACGAATTGGTTGTCAGTATAAACAATGGACAGCATACTGTGACTGGTGAAGCAACTCTTATCGATGGAATTTCTCTTCTTAAACCAAGTAGTTTACAGCCTCAGATTGATTTGAGAAATTATCAAGGAGATAGTGAATATAGGTATGATAACGGAAGCAATGGAAAGGTTTTTCAAATGACCATCGTGTTTAATTATTTAGAAGTTATTGATGGTGACACTGCCGAAAACTACACTTCAATTGTATGGAATCAGAATAAAGAATACAGAACAACAGCTGGAGCTACTGAAGTTATTGGTAAATTTTCGGTTTTAGCTTTTTATAATCTTCTAATTAGTAATATACCACCTGCCGAGGAAGGTGTTGTACGTCTTGCCAAAATGCCTGAAAGTATCGAATACAGACTTGTTGCTGCTGACGAAAACTATGCAACTTATATGGAGGTTACTTCCCCATCTAACGGATTGGTACAAGAAAAGCCTTCATTTACAAACCTTCAGGGTGGTTATGGTTTATTTGCGTCAAGATTTAATGTGAGATTGGCTAAGCCGTTAAGTGGCTCTACATTAGATTCATTAAGCAGAGGTATTTACACTAAAGATTTAGGATTCGCAGACAGATATGATCCATATTATACACCTTGGGTTGACTAGATTAAAACAATTCTTAACTATTTAGAACACAGTCTTAATTTGTAATCAGTAATCAGTAATCGGTAAGCGGTAAATTCCAGTAAACTCGAGATTGTGCTGTCTTCTTAAAAAGAATCAATGTCCTAATAAGCGGTAGCGATAACACTTATCTAATCCGATTACTTACCACTCACCACGATTTGACCCTGAGCGTAGTCGAAGGGTACAAAAATACATTCTGTTTTATTATCTAATTTTTGCACCAGCCTGTGTTTCAAATGCTTTCATCAATTTTTGCATTAGCTTTTCAATCTGATTATCGGTCATAGTTTTTTCTCTGTCCTCAAGAGTAAAACTTAGTGCGTATGATACTTTTCCAGGTTCTAGATTCTTA
>Ga0209373_10003164_pt1 | contig 15543 bp, 10 predicted proteins | sample Higcelweek5metaG_FD_187173 | JGI IMG/M metagenome (GOLD analysis project Ga0209373, IMG submission 187173) | Freshwater pond sediment microbial communities from the University of Edinburgh, under environmental carbon perturbations - High... | ecosystem: Environmental > Aquatic > Freshwater >...
ATATTTATACTTGTGACTGAGCTGATAAATTGAAACAATTTTTAGTCGGACTTCCAAAGAATTTCTTCAAGAAAAAGATTGTTGTCTGAATATTTGATTTTGATCAAGAGTGATTGAAACAAATCAAGCATGTTGGTGATGAATTAGAGAAAAACAAACATTACAAAGTAAAAGACAGAGAAAATATTTATTGACTTACACTTCCGTGCCCAAATATCAATTTTGAAGTGCATGAAAATTGCCCAATTGAATTTATGTATACAAAAGAAATACTACAAAAAAATAACATGATTTCAAAAAGAAGTTTCGGTGATATTAATCGTTACATTATTAATGATAAAGATAAACTTAATCAAGCTCAAATAGATAAAAAACAAGAGTTATTTTACTACAAAATTTCTGAATCCAATACTTCAAAAAATGATTTCACTGAAAAGGTAAAAGACTTGAAACCATACAAATTTAATAATTTTAAAACATTATTCCAAAAAATCGATTCGATCGATTTTCATCCCTTGTAAACTTTAAAAAATATGTATAATCCTCTCTTGCCTATCCCCTCACCCCCTCGCTCTATGAAAAAAGCCATCTACTCTTGATCATTTGATCCCTTCACCAAATGACACAAAGACATTCTCAAACGTGCATGAGACAAATTCGACCAAGTCATCGTGTGAGTCGGACAAAATCCTGACAAAAAATATATGTTTTCGTTCCCCGAACGTGTGGAAATGATTAAACAGGCTACCCAAAGAGGAATCGAGAGCGTCGCAAATATTGAGGTCCTCCCCTTTTCAGGACTTTTAGTGGATTTTGCTTTTGAACACGGAGTTACCACCATCGCAAGAGGAATCAGAGGAGGAAATGATTTGGAAAATGAAAGCCTTTTGCATTGGGTCGGAGAAAGCCAAAAACTTGGAATTGATACCGTGTTTTTGATGGCAAGACAGGACCAAACTCATATCAGTAGTAGCACGACAAAAGCGATTTTAAAAGAACAATGACTCATTCAAGACTATGTCACCCTCAACGTAAAACACTTTCTCGAAGCCAGAATGATGGGACAATACCTCGTGGGAGTAACGGGAACGATTGGAGCTGGAAAATCCTATATTACTCAAAAATTCGTAGAGCTCTGAGAAGCAAACCAGATTCCCGTGCATAATATCGATTTGGATAAAATCGGGCATTGGATTCTCCAAACAGCACCTTCACAAGGTTACCAACAAATCAGACAACAACTCATTGCGTATTTCGGTCAGGAAATTCAAGGATCTGATGGTTTTATTGACAGAAAAATACTCTGAGAAATCGTTTTTAATCATCCAGAGAAAAGAAAAATACTCGATGAAATCCTCTATAATCCAATTCTTCTCAAAATTCGTAAAGAGATGACGGGAAAAAAATGAATTATCCTCCTCAACGGAGCACTCCTTGCCGAGTCTGGCATCACCAATCTTTCCAACAACAACATCGTGCTTGTGTGAGTCAATCACGAAACCCAGCAACATCGACTGAGTGAAAGAGACCTGAGTGGAGAACAAATTGAGACCAGAATCAAAAGCCAATACAGCAATGAACTCAAAAAAAGCAAGATTTCTGAACATATTCAAGACTCCTGATACGGATACCTCAATGAATTTGAAAATAGTGGAGCTAATGCACCAGAGATCAGCCAGCTTTTTGACAAAGTCCTCTCTAGTGTGGATATTTTTTGAGAGCTTCGTATCCAATCAGTATTTCACTCCCTTGGAAAAGAAGCCCTATGGCAAGACCTCTATGCCAAACTCAAACTCTGCTATGATGACCCCAAAAGACTCTATCACAATTGGTTTCATATCGTTGCCTGCCTCAATCATCTCTATGAAATCAAATCTATCCTCCATCAAGACGATTTTCACCAACTTTTTTTGGCAATTCTGTTTCACGATAGCATCTATGATATCTCTGCAAAAAAATGAGAAAATGAGGAAAAAAGTGCCCTCTTATCAGCTCAGAGATTGGAAGATCTTCAACTCTCCCCAGCACTGATTTCACGTGTACAAGAGCTTATCATGCTCACTGCTTCTCATACCATACAGACCAATGATGATATTGGAAAATATATGATCGATATTGACCTTGCGATTTTAGGACAAAGTTGGGAATTCTATCAAGAATACCAAAAATCAATTCGTCATGAATATGCCAGTGTCTGAGAAGCCCTCTACACCGAAGGCAGAATCAAATTCTTGCAAAGCATGCTCACACGTCGTCTCTTTCAGACTGATTATTTCTATGAAAAATACGAGCTCCAAGCAAAAGAAAACATCCAAAAAGAATTATTTCTCTTCACTAAATAACACTCATCCAATGAACACCAATCCACATTGTAAAAAAATCCTCTGCTTTGGAGATTCTCTAACTTGGGGATATATCCCTGCGAGCAACGGAGTACGTTTCCCTGCCGACCAAAGATGGACGTGAATCTTGCAAAACTTGCTCTCTGATACGTACGAAGTCCTCGAAGAAGGGCTCAATAGTCGTACCATTGACAGTGAAGACCCTCGACCTGAAAAAGTCTGAAAGAATGGCTCAAAATACTTGATCCCTTGCCTCGAAACACACAAAACGATCGACTTACTCATCCTGATGCTCGGGACCAATGAATGCAAATATTTTTTCGACAGACAAGCCAAAGAAATTGGCAAGATGCTTGAGATCAAAATCATCCTCCCAATTCTCTCCACTCCATGAGTATTTCGAGAGAATACACCAAAAATCTTGCTATTAAGTCCTCCCGTTGTCAATGACACTAATGAGCATGCTCAAATAATGTACCAAGAAGCCACTCAAAAAATGCGTGAATTGTGAAATCTCTACTCAAAGATTGCCCTCAAGTACGACTGTGATTTTCTCGAAACGAGTACTTTTCTCCAAGTGTGAGCCGATGGAGTCCATATCGATGCCGAGAATAATCGTTTGCTTGCGCATAAAATCTACGAAAAAATTAATTTTAATTCCTAATTTTTATCCTATGGCACGTATCTACGAAACCACACATTTTACTCTTGAATCCCACGAACATCCCGAGATCGATCGTCTGGAGTGAGGACATATCAAGATAAATCCAAAAAGACCCGTCAAAGACCGTACCTGACTGAATCCCGAGGAAGCTATCGAACTGATGCGTTTTACTATCGTCGCAGGAAAAGCGATGATGGCAGGCATGAAACAACAAGGGGTTGAAATTGGAAGAATCAACTACCAAGACAACGGGAACTGGAAACCAGAGCTCCATATTCACCTCTACGGAAGAGCCACCACAGCCACCATCCAACGCTACTGAGACCCGTTGACTCCTTGACACCAACCATCTTTTCAAGCACTTACCCCAAAAGACCAAGAAGCCATTGCAAAAGAATGCGACCGACTCTTTGCCCTTGATGAATTTCAAGACTCTGTATGGAAATTATAATCTCACTTTCCCCTTATGTTTTACATTCGCACCAGCTTAAAAGAAAGCCCTTTGCATGGAATTGGGCTCTTTAGTGGAGAAAACATTGCTCCCTGAACCAAGATCTACGCACCAAATCCTGAGCTTGATCTTTTCATCTCTCCAGAAAAGTTTCTCACTCTGAGTAACAGTGATCAAGAAACCATCCAACACTATGGATATTTAGACTCAAAAAGTGGAGGTGGATGGCATTTGGCATTTGATGACATACGCTTTTGCAATCATTCAAGCCGTTGAAATATTACACTCAAACAAGGTATTCTCTATGCCAACCGTGCTATCAAAGCAGGAGAAGAACTCACTCAAAACTACGAAGAATTTGAATCCCTTCGCTCTGAACTTTCTTGAAAATAATTCCCCACCTATGCAACAACTGAGACAAAGCTACCAGATGCAAGATTTAAGCAACAAGACCAAAGCTTGTCATTCTGAACATGACTGTCTAATTTTTCGGAGAGAAAAAAACGAAACAAAAAAAAGTTAAAAAATTTGACAAATAAAGATTTTAGTGTATATAAAACCCATCTCTAGTCATTAATAAAAACACTATGAACAAAAAAACTACATTCTCTAGAAGAGAATTTCTAAAAGTCGCATGACTCACAACGCTTGGAATCGTTTGTTCACAGAATCCACTCTTGGCAATCGCTCAAGATACAAAAAACCAGACTGATGAAGTACTAGAAAAAGACCCAAAAAATGGGAGTTTTTCATTGGTAAATAATATAACTGCCTGAGCAGTGTTTGCAGGATTTTCAAAATCAGTACTGTTTGAAGGACTGTTTCAATGAAAAAATCTATGAGTGAAAGATGCAGCACAACAAATCCTCCTTGCATGAGCTCGTATATCTACATTGAAAAACTTTTGATGAGAAAAGTGAAAAGAATTGTGAGAAGAAGAACAAGAGGAATTAACTTCACCAGCATCAATTATCCCAATAGCGATCCTTATAGTGTTGTCTGATATGAGTCAAGACATATCAGTTGACCCAAACGAATTTATAAAAACATGTGGGCTTAATATCGAAGATATGGATTATTCAAATGTAGTTCGTCCATCAATAGATGCTGATATTCTAGATTGGAAAAACTACTTAGAAAATATAAACATCGATTTAAAAACCCAAACGAAAAATATAGCCTCGATTGCAACTATATTGTGACTTGCAGGTACTACATATACTTCTTCGTCTCTCACCAATCAATTAAAAGTTTGACTTTCAAGAATAGTATTTGAACAATCGTTTGCAAAGACCATTTTGGAAAAGAAAGAAAAAAAAGCACCAATAGATGAAATAGAAATTGTTGATAGGGCAATACACAGAACTGATCAATTGATAAACGGTCCTGCTTGATTTTCTAAAATGGCAATAGCATTGTATGCAAACTGAGCAGGAAATGCCGTAATTGGAAATCCTCCAGAGATTTACTTTCTCATGGAATTTGCCACAGATCCAGAGATGATGGCAATCAACGAATCTCTCTGACTCGCCTTTTGAGAGATTTCTACCATAGCCATGAATGCTCGGTGGCTCAAAAAAGCTGGAATCACGCTCAATCCTTCTGATATCAAAGATATAGTCTCTTCACAGATAGAAGTTTTGAAATGACTTTCAGAAAGTTTTGCAAATAGTTCATTAAGAAATGCTTCTTTTGGAGACGGACAAAAATGATTTGAAAATCTACTTCATGCTCTCAAAGACTGAGATGAAACACAAAAAAAGATCTATGAAGCATTGAAAAAAACTGCTCACGCAAAAATTCACTTTTCATCAAAAGAATATTTTCAGAAAAAGGCAGAGGCTCTCAGAAGTGTAATCTCTTGAAAATCAGAAGAATTATGATTTGTTCAAACTATCGTCAATTTGATGGAAAGATCTGATGGTACGGATATCAATGAAGTGTATGTAAAACTCTTTCAATGAATGAAAGAAGGAAAATATAATCAAATAGAAGTTGCGGTGACTGAAGTTGTGAGAATCATTCAATCAAACGAAGCTTCAAAATGTGCAGTGATGTTTTGACAATATATAAAAAACTATGAAATCTCTTGAAATGTGGATATAGATATTGATGGATCATGATGAGAAAATCTATCTATAGAAAAGTTAAACGGTCTTGTGGAAAAACTACAATCACTTATAGATTCTTCTAAAGACCTCACCAATGATGACCGTATCGAAGAATCTATAAGTATTTTACAAGCTCAATCCCCGAATGGTATCCCTCAATTAGCGAAAACATTATCAAAAAATGGAAGTGATACTTTCAAAAATGCCTTTACCAGATTTTCTGATCCAAAACCAATTGAAGATAGATTTTCTTGAGATGCAGAACTTTCAGAAGATGAAAGTTCTGCTTTGATGTGAAAAAGCTTAGAAGAGGCTACCGAAATAATACATTCCGATGTGGAGAAACACGTTTTAAGTCATACTGCTCAAGAGGTTATGTATGCTCTTTTAACCCAAGTGCCAAGTGTTCCAGCCATGAAATCACTCGCAAAAACTGCCCTCTATACTATATTGGGATTAAAAGAATGAGAAAAACCAAATAAAGAAGACCTCAAGAAAACTATTCCTATTGTAGCTACTCTCACGCTCGCTATTTCAGCGGTAGATGATAATGTCGCTGCCTATCTTTTTGGTCGTGGAGTTTTGGAAAGCTTTTTCAAAGAAGTGTATGGAAATGATGTCTTAGAAAAAAATAAGGATCTACAAATTGCCATCGTCATCATCGAAAAGATGATTGCAGAAATGGCTTGATCTCTGACCAAAGTATGAAACTGACCAAACTTTTCTCAAAAGAAAATAGAAATATTAAAAGACGAAGATGACCATCAATGAATTTCTCTCGATCAGATCGATATGCCAATGCCTGAAACTCTAAAAAATAATTTTGCTCAATCATTCTCAGCCCTTGTACTTGCTGGATGAATTGCATACTTATCTTCGATGATCGATCAAATAGAGATACAGTAACCTTTCATAATCGAATTACTTGTCATCCTGAACTCCCACAAAGCGAGTGTTGAAATCCTTTTGCCAATGCTCACGATATTTTTCATGAAAAGAAACAATATCTCTTTGAGGATATGAAAGAGACATTGTAGTTTTTTACCATGAATATAAAAAGCCCACCTTTGTATAAGGTGGGTAGTTTGTTGCTCAAGCCTATAGCGAGGCTGTACAAGAAGGACATGGCTCAGCAACATGAAAGATACCATGTTGGACCACCACATCCCCTCGACCATTGCAGTTTTGGCAAGTGGGTGGTTTGTAAATGGTTCCCATACCATTGCATTTCTGGCACCGTTTGTGAAGCTTGACACCATCACCCAAATCTATGATGATGATGGTGTTACCAAAACAGGTCGAGCAGGTTTTCACAGAGAAATCTTTCATCTTTTGCCTCTCACTGATCATGCATCTCCATACCAAATCGAGTAGGAGTACGTTAAAAAGTAAATGCATCATTATATTTTTTCTCTATTTGTCAAGAAAGTTTCAATCTCCAACTCTCTTTTTGCAAATTCCTTCCAAATATGCTTTTCTTCTTCGTATGCTTTTCCCCAAAAAATTCCTCATACCATAGAGAATAAAAAGATAGTGTTTACGGAATATTTCTTTCCCAAATACTATCTTTTATAAATTCTATATTGGAATCTTTCTTTCTTTTAATTCAAGATTTTCCTTATAGGAAACAAAAATTCTAAAACTTTTATCATTGATAATGATGCTGTTGCCTTATGTTTATACAATACTTTGTACATATTCTCATTTGTTAGTATTTGTTTATTTTTGTTTTACAAGGAGTTTAGTTCTCAATTTCTCTGAGCGGAAGCACATTTTGCTTGCATTTTTCCTCAAAATAGTATACACTTTTCAAAGAAAGTGTATTTTTGTCTTTTTTGTATGAAACTCTTATTTGTAGATTTGGAGGTCAGTAGTCATGAACAGATTTTGGAAATCGGAGCCGTCAATGAACACGGGGAGTTGATATATCGTGGAAAAGATGTGAACACTCTAATGATGTATTGTGAGAAATACGATGCCATTGTGGGACATAATTTTATTGACCATGATATCAAATACCTACTAGCGCACCCCCATGTCTCGATGTCATTCCACAAAAAGCCAATCATCGACAGTCTTCGGCTTTCCAGTCTCATCTTTATAAAACACCCCTATCATAAACTCATAAAAGACTACAAACTCGACAAAATCAACAATCCCACCGAAGATGCTCGTTTGTGCAAAGCAGTATTTGATGATGCCGTAAATGAGTTTACAAACCTTGACACCAACACACGCAATCTCTTTTCTTCACTCCTGCATACGCAAAGAGAGTTTCAACATTTTTTTTCATATCTTGAAGAAAAGTGAGTTCCTTTAGAAATCGTTGACCCTTTTGAAAGCATTTCTAATCTCCTCAAGTGACATATTTTGGATTCGTATTTTGAAGATATTCTTCCTGCCTCCTTGCAATACTATCCTCTTGAAATTGCCTATATGATGAGACTCTTATCGGTACGTCTCTGCTTTGACCGTGATATTTCGATATTACCCTCATGGTTTTTGTATAGAAGTCCACACATTCACACCGTGATTGGAGAACTGATAGCACACAAAATCTATTCTCCAAAACAAGAACTTAAAAAAATCTTTGGATATGACCATTTTCGTGATTTTCCTACAGAAGACGGAGGAGTCGTCTCACAAGAAGCGGTCATACTCAATACTCTCAAAGGCAGAGATCTTTTGGCAATCTTTGCTACCTGATGAGGAAAATCCCTTACTTTCCAACTCCCAGCTTTGATGAGTTGTGAGCTCACCTGATGTCTCACTATCGTCATCTCTCCTCTTCAATCTCTGATGAAAGACCAAGTTGACGTCTTAAACCAACGTTTTCACATTCACAACGTTGGATTTATCAACGCAAGCCTCAATCCTATAGAACGTCGTGATACCGAACAAAAAGTCAAATTTGGAGGAATCGACCTCTTGTATATTTCCCCAGAACTACTCCGTTCTCCGTCCACAAAAACACTCTTACAAAGTCGATATGTTGACCGTATCGTCATAGACGAAGCCCACTGTCTGAGCAAATGGGGACATGATTTCCGCACTGACTATATGTTTATCGCACCATTTATCAAAGACATGCGTGAAACAAACAAAAGCTTTCAAGACGTCAAAATTTCTTGTTTCACCGCAACGGCAAAAGAATCGGTCAAGACCGAAATCATTACTTACTTTTGAGGAGAACTGGGACGAGAACTCAAACTCTACCGTGCGACTCACGAACGTGACAATCTTTCCTATCGTGTCCTTCATGTTGAAAATACGACTCGTTTTGAAACACTCATAGATTTGCTAGAAGATGAAGTCAAAGAGAATTCATGCATTATTTTCACGCAATTCACCTGAGAAAAAACTGATGAATGAGCCAAAACTCTTTCTCAAAAAATCAACGAACATTTTTGATATGCCCTCTCAAGCTACTATCACGGAGCTCTGGATCCAAGCCAGAAGCGTGTAATCCAAGAGGATTTTATCCTCTGAAATATCAAAGTCATGGTTGCTACCAATGCCTTTGGAATGTGAGTAGACAAAGAAAATGTCAGATACATTATCCACTACAATATCCCGTGAAGTATCGAAAACTATCTTCAAGAAGCAGGAAGAGCCTGACGTGATGGACTGCCTGCCGAATGTATCATACTCTATCATCCAGAAGATATGGACGAGGTACTTGAGATGATCCGCTCTGGACAAGTCGGTTTCAAAGAATGTAAAATGCTTCAAGATTCCCTCAAAGAAAGATTCAAAAACAATCCCAACAAGCCCATTATCAAGTCAACAAAAGAACTCGTCAAGCTTTCGTGTTGGATTCAACGTCACCATTTTGAAAAACAATATTTTCTACAAAAAACAGCCTACCAAACGAAAATACAAACAGCACTCTATTTTCTTGAAAAGCACAAATTTATCGAAAGAAAATTCAACACAACTCGTATTTGGGCAACTGCAAACAACAAAATATCCCTCGCAGAAGCATGTGAACAACTCGACCACAAAACCGAACTCATTCCAGAAGAGGTAAGCACTATAAAAGAGATTTATAAAGCTATCAAAAACTCTCAAGCCCTCTCTATCGAAGACCTTCCCTACTTGGTTGGTCGGCATTTTCAATCCAATGAATCAGAAGCAAAAAAATGAGTAGTAGAGTTGGTTTCCATATTGAAAGATGACCGATATATAGAACAAGAAGACGAAATCAGCATTATTCTCAATCCCATCAAAGAAACCACATCAATCAAAAAACTCCAAGAACTCGAAAATGTCTTTTGGGGATTTTACCATTTGATTCCAATCAACCTCGATCGTGGAGGAGAATATTGTTTTGTATTTCAGGATATAAATACAAAAATTGCAAAGCAACTCAAGTGTCACACCGTTGCCGATGAATTACAAGATCTCTTGCACTTTCTCCAGAGCGAAAAGTTTATCAAACGACGCTTTGATACGCTCTCACTCTATCGAGAAAAGAGCGAAATTCACAAGCTCGGAACCTTTCTGTTTCAAGCATCTGAAAAGATTCTTTCCGCCCTACTTCTGGAACGCTCTGAAGCACAAAGAACCCAAAGCAATATCATACTCAAAAAGACCATAGATGAGGTCAAGTCGTTCGTCAACGATTCACTCAAAACTCTTCACATCGAAAAAGTACTCAAATTTCTCCACAAAACCGAAATCATTAAGGTAGAGAGTGGACTCTTTCTCTTTCACAGACGTTATCAAATTTTTGAGGGAATCAACTGGGACAAAAGGTATACCAAAGCCCAATATGAAATCATTGCTGAGTATTATGAGCAAAAAATCATCCAAGCAAAAATCCTCTCTGATCTTGCCCAAAGATGGCAAAACCATCAATCAAGTGAAGAATTTTTAAATGACTATTTTCAATTGGAAATGTCTGCGTTTATGGAAAAATACTTCAAATACCGCATCAAAGAGATGAAAAATCATCTTTCAACTCAAAAACTCGACAAAATTCATTCCTGACTTTCAAAGAGCCAAGCTGAGGTTATTGAGTGTAAAAATTCACTCCTCATCTCTGCCTGACCATGAGCCTGAAAGACCAAGACTCTGATTCACAAAGTGCTTTCGTTGATTTGGGAAGATTCTGTTAGTACCGAGCAATTTCTCCTCCTTACCTATTCTCGTACTGCCAAATATGATCTCAAACGACGCTTGATAAAATATATGGGTGCTCGTGCCAAAGCTCTGGAAATCAACACCTTTCATGGATATGCTTACAAGCTCCTCCAAAAGCAAGTCCAGAGCCAAGACTATGAATCACCCAATGGAATTATCGAGGATGCTATTGATTATCTCACACACCATTGTCCAGATCCTCTTCCCTATAGTATCTTGATTCTCGATGAATTTCAAGATATCAACGATGCACAGTTTGAATTGGTAAAATGTATTTTAAAGAAATCTTCTGCATCTGAGAAAATGCAGATTATTGCAGCCTGAGACGACGACCAAAATATCTACGAATTTCAATGAGGAAACGTCAAACACTTCCATAGATTTGTCTCCGAATTTGAAGCAACCGAATTTATTTTAGAAGAGAATTATCGTTCTACACAAGCACTTATTGATTTCTCAAGCAGATTTATCTCTACCACAAACCATCGATGAAAAAACAAAACCAAATTTATTTCCAAGCATGCAAATGAAAACACACTGTTCCAAGGATCTTCCCATATTGAGGCAATAGAGTGTCATTTTCAGCATTTTGAAAGCATTTTTGAGAATCTTCTCAAGTTGATAGACCCCAGTCAAGAAACCGTAATTCTTTGCCATAACAATGAAAGTTGTCTCGTGTTACATTCACTCTTCACATCAAAAAATATTCCTTCCGAAATACTTCTATCTTCTGATATCAATTTTTTCTCTACTTTTGAATGTCAGAAATTCTTGGAAAAACTCTCTAATGAGGAAAAGATTACTTCTGAGATGCTCTCAGAAGGATGAGAAAGCATCAAGCGTGAATATGGAGAAAACTCTAATACTAAAATCCTTGAAAAATCATTCAAAGAACTCGTACTCCTATATTCCAATTTTTCACACGAGACCCTCACTCAGTTTTATTATGGGTATCCCCTCGATGAACTCCCTCCCTGAAGTACTAAACTCACGCTCTCCACTCTTCACAAAGCCAAAGGAAGAGAGTTTGAACGTGTGATACTCATCTTTGACCCACAAAAAAGCTGGGACTCGCACTATAATACTCTCAAGCAGATAAAAACATTCAAATCTGATCAAGATGGCAATCTCGAAAAACTCCAATACCTCTTTGAAAACAAATCCCCTGAGATAAAAAAACGTTTTGAAATCCTTTATGAAACAAAAACAGAACTCAACGAGTTGCTTCAAGAGATGGAGAACTATATCCGCGAAAAGATTGATGCAGAAAAAAGACTTTTATATGTGGGAATGACCCGTGCAAAAACCGACTTCGTGTGTATTGGAAATTCCAAACATAATCCATATTTTCAGTTTCTCTCTCTCCATGCTCCTCTCAAAAATCAATGGAAACTTCCCATCCATGCCTTATCCAAAACCACACTCACAGTACATACCACACATAAAGACATATTTCTAAGTTACCACGCTCAAATCAATACCTTGCCCCTCTTTGACCTTGGCACGTCAGTAAAACTTGTTTTCACTGAGACAAAAGTGGAATTTCATTCTCAAGGAGTCTGCATCCAAGTATCGAGTAAAAGTTTCTTGCAAAAAATCAACAATAGTTATCTTAAAAAAGGCTATCACATCATCGAAGCAAAGGTCTACCAAAGATTGTGGTTCACACCTCAAAACGAGAAACCATGCATCGTGTATCTCTTTTCTATCACTCTGGAGAAAAAGTAAGGTCTCAAATATCGCACTAAAATTGTAAAATTATGCAGCTTTTTGAGTCGAAGCAAGACTTTTAGAAAATCAAAATAAAGCAAATATAATCAATAAAATTCGTATTCACATACTTGAAAGTTGCAATAAACTAGTCGAAAAGTAAGAACAATGGTATGAGATTTTATTGAAACGTAGTATTTATGAAAAAGGGAAACTGTAGACACTTTTAAAAGTCACCCTTGCTTTTTTTAGATATATATGTATAAGATAACTACTTTAGACATAACTTCATAATATGCATTCACATTATTATATCTGTGAGTATGGGAAAAATACCCCCACTCAACAAGAAATCCTCGAAAAACAAATACAAGAACTCTTGAGTATTTCACCAAGTGAAATCACCTATGCAAAGTGGAAAGAATTCCTCTCCGCTCCTAGTATGTATAAAAGATGAATTTTCATCGATGACCTCAAGGAATATCTTCAAGATTTTGGTGAATTCATCCATTCTATTGATGAAATTCGTGCCATTGTAACAAAAATCATCGCTACTTAATCCCCATCTTGGGGATTTTTTTCAGGGAAAATTTGACTTTTTTCGCTAAATCTACACAATACCAATATTATTTTCTCTAACGCTCTCCTTCTATGAAAGCAGAATATACCGATGAAAAAAACACTCCTCATATCCTGAGAGGTATCGAGGATTTTCAAAAAAAATGCTTGGAAGAAAATTATAATTGTCTTACCTGAATGAGACCAAGTGGAAGACTCCACCTCGGACACTACAAAGGAGCTTTGGAAAATTGGCTTCTTCTTCAAAATACTCCGAACATAAAAAACTACTTTCTGATCGCTGACTATCAAGTGCTTGGAGACCATCTTGGTGAAACCGAAAAACTCAGAAGTTCCGTCATCGATATGGTGATTGACTGGATGTCAGTTGGACTCGACCCAGAAAGATCAGACTTCGTAGTCCAAAGCTATGTCCCTGAATTTGCGGAGCTTTTCAATTTTTTAGCGATGTTCACACCATACAGTGTGGCAACCAACAATCCAACCCTCAAAGATGAGATGAAAAAGATCGAAAACAGAGAATCTTCCAAATCCGACTCTATTTCCCTCGGTTTTATCAATTATCCTGTCAGTCAAGTAGCTGATATCATGCTCCCACGCGGACAGATTGTACCCGTTGGAGAAGACCAAGTTCCTCATATCGAACTCGCTCGTAAGATTATTAAAAAGGTCAATACCATGTACGGCACCAATTTTCCGCTCCCTCTTGCCCTGCTCTCAGACACCCCAAGACTCGTAGGAACCGATGGAAATGACAAGATGAGCAAATCACTTGGAAATACAATCTACCTCACAGCTACGCTTGATGAAATCAAAAAACAAGTCAATTCTATGTACACTGACTCAGGAAAGACTTCCATTTCTGCTCCATGAAATATAGAAAAACACGTCGTGTTTCAATACCTTGATATCTTCTATCACGACAAAGCACACATTGCTGAACTCAAAAGCAAATACATTGCCTGAGGAGAAGATTCTATCGGTGATGGAGGAGTGAAAAAACTCCTCATTGAAATCCTCGATACGTTTATCAAACCCATCAGAGAAAAAAGAGAGTACTATCTTGCACACCCAGAACTCGTCATTCAAGCCATTGAAAAATGAAGTACCAATGCTCGCAAAGTAGGACAAGAACTCCTGATTGAACTCAAAGAGACGATGGGACTTGTGGATTATGGGAAAGAACTAATTGTGAAGTAAGCAAAACACATCTGATTTTTTTCTCACAAATACAAAAGGTACTTCAAATTGAAGTACCTTTTGTATTTCATGCAGTGCCTAATACCAAACAGCCAAATCACTTGCATTTTGAATACGACTCCAAAATTTGACAAAAATCAAAACATTTGCTATAGTACAGTATCATCTATATTAAAAAAAACACAAGAGATGATTTGTGTAACATACATTTTACTCCAATAACATTTTGTGTATGAATATCGACAACGACACCGAAGATCAAGGAGATTTTGATAGGGCTCTTGGATCCGTAAAAAAAGAAAAACAAGAAATCAATCAGGTCATAGAAACCACCAAAGATCTTATGATAGAGCTTCTAAGAATTCAAAAACAAATCGATTTGTACGTAGGGAGAGACGAAAGATTTGTTAAAAACATTCAATTGCTAAACTTGCTTGATGACCTCAAGAGTTTTAGAAATGATATAGACGAAAAACAAAAAAAAGTAAAACAATATATTGCCGATAAAAAAGCAATGACTCTAGCAAGAAGTTCCCTCCTAGAAGGTAGTTTGTTTTCTTCCCAGTCCTCCCTCTTCACGACCTCTCAAGAATCAGAATTTCAGGAAGAAGGTTTAGAACTTGGAGCATTAGTCATAAAAACCGCTCACGAAATTGAAACCTATCTCGATAAAATCAACAACTTAGAAATTATCGTAGAATATGCTGTACAAAGTCAATTTAATAGCGATTGTTCTGAGGTAATGCAAATACTGATCACAGTGACACAATCACTCTATACCATCCATAGAGAATGAGTAACACTCTGTGAGACACTCTGTAAAAATAAAATAAAACCACTCTCAAACCCCAATTCTTCAACACAATCTGAAGAAAATTTGACTTTTGCATCACTTCATTACGAATTGAGGCATATTCGTGCCTCCCTTGAAAGTATAGATAGCAATGCACGAGATATTCATGATGCAGTAGAAAAGAATCATCTTACTCCTGAGGACATGCTAACCATATTCAATTTTTGTAATCATGCGCGAAGATGCATCATCCAAAACCAACATGTTCCCATGCTCATTCAAAAACTCCTTGATGACAATAACATACACCTCAGTCCTCTTATTGTAGGTAGGATCAGACAAAGCAGAGAAAATAAAAAACATTGATAATAATCTTTAAAAAAACGTTACTATCAACCGAACAAAAGCACTTCAAATTTGAAGTGCTTTTGTTATAGATCAGGAAGTATTATATTTCACTGAAAGAGAGATAAGACAGCCTTATAAATATCACTACTTTGTTTTTTAGTAGTAGAGATATAAGACATAATTCTACAAAACCATTGAAT
>Ga0209373_10003167_pt1 | contig 15522 bp, 13 predicted proteins | sample Higcelweek5metaG_FD_187173 | JGI IMG/M metagenome (GOLD analysis project Ga0209373, IMG submission 187173) | Freshwater pond sediment microbial communities from the University of Edinburgh, under environmental carbon perturbations - High... | ecosystem: Environmental > Aquatic > Freshwater >...
CCGCAGGTCAGGCTGATTTTTATACTGCTTCAGAGTACCGGGGAGGAGTTTTACCTGTTTGAACATGTAAGGGCTCCCCAAAACCGTCTGAGAACATGTTTCTGCTTAAGAAGAAGGTACTCTAGGGTCTTCCCCCCCCGCGTTGTCATTTATAACCGGTTCGCCGGATGGCAATCCAACTCAAACGGTGGATCGAGAACGAGAAAACACCGACTAAATCAGCAACAACTCTGATCCAGACGGCATTTTTGTCAGCAAACATATGTCACAGGTCTTTCCGTTTGTAACTATGTATGAACACATCTGCTAGGACGGAGACTGTTTATTCCTGTACCATCACATCATCTCAACCTCAAGCGTCGTCCTGGTAAACTCGATCATCGTTCCCCATTCGTTCTCTTCCGGAATTCCTTCCGTCGAAGACGCGACGTTATAGACGTTCGCAAGTAGGAGTCGACAGATCCCTGACAGTCCTTCGGCACGAAGAACCAGACGCCCGTCGGTCATTCGCGCGCGAATTGTCGCCGATCGAAGTCCTCCTGCAGAGAAAACCTCGGTGAATGCCTCGACATCCGGCGCGAGATCGTACAGTGTCACCGTCACCGCGTCCAGGTAATCATACTCCGGCGTCGAATCGGTTTTGCCGGTGACAAGAAGCGTATTCTCGCGAACCAACAGAGGCATGGTGTAGTAGTCGTGATGTTCGGTCCGCCAGATTGGCCCGACGATCCGTTCACGCGTCATGATGTTTGTCCAGCTACCCTCCGGCACATAATAACGCACGATGCCATCCGGCGAGAAAACCGGAGCGCACAGGAGAGAGGCGCCGAGCATATATTGACGTTCGAGATATCGACACGTCTCATCCTCGGGGAATTCCATCACCATCGGCCGCAACACGGGAATACCGGTTACGGATGCCTCGACGGCCGCCGCGTAGAGGTACGGCATGAAGCGAAGCTTAAGTCGCGTGAAAAGTCTCGTGACCTCGACCGCGTCATCGCCGTAAAGCCACGGCACCTTGTATGTGTGGTTGCCATGAAGCCGGCTGTGTGTCGACATCAGCCCGAACTGCATCCACCGCATGTAGAGATCCGGCGTCGCCGTGGCCTCGAAACCGCCGATATCGTGGCTCCAGAAGCCGAAACCGGCGAGAGAGAGCGACAATCCGCCGCGTAGTGTCGCTGCCATCGAAGGGTAGGTCGAGAGAGAATCCCCGCCCCAATGGATTGGGAACCGCTGGCTTCCAACTGTTGCCGATCGCGCGAAAACAACCGCCTGCGCCTTCCCCAATCGCTTCTCGAGCACCTCAAAAACCGCCTGGTTGTAAAGGAGCGAATAGTAGTTGTGCATGCTGTCGGCAGATAAACCGTTATGGTAACGGATGCCTTCCTTCACGGCGCGCGCCCCGTAGAGCGGATCCGCCGTCGGAATTCTCTCGCCGAAATCCGTCTTCACACAGTCGACGCCCATCTTCAGGAGATCATCGACGCACTTCTGGTACCAGCCGCGCGCGACCGGATTCGTAAAGTCGACCAAGGCCATTCCCGGCTGCCACATATCTGTTTGCCAAACGGAACCGTCTCCTGTGTTGACGAAATAATTCCCATCGAATCCCTCCTTGAAAAGAGGAGACTTCTGGGCGATATAGGGATTGATCCACAGACAGACCCGGATGCCCTTCTCGTGCAGGTGCCGCAGCATTCCGGCGGGATCGGGAAACCTCTCGCGATCCCAGACGAAGCTCGTCCATTCGAATTCCTTCATCCAGAAACAATCGATGTGAAGGACACTGACCGGAATCCCCCGGTCCTGCATCCCCTCGACAAACGAGAGGATGGTCTCCTCGTCATAATCTGTCGTGAAGGAGGTTGAGAGCCAGAGTCCAAACGACCAAGTCGGCGGCAAGGCGGGCTTGCCCGTCAAATCCGTATAAGCTCCGACGACGCTCTTCATATCCGCGCCGCCGATCACGAAATACTCGAGTGTCTCGCCGGGAACCGAAAAGAGTGTCTTCCCGACGTTCTCGCTTCCTACCTCAAAGGAGACATTATCCGTACTGTTCACGAAAACACCGTAGTTATTGGAGGTCACATAGAACGGAATGCTCTTATAGGATTGCTCGCTGTCTGCGCCGCCGTCGGCGTTCCACGTTTCGACCGACTGACCGTTCTTGACAAAGGGCGTGAACCTCTCGCCGAGCCCGTATACACATTCGCCCGGGGCAAGAGATAAACCGTCGCGAATATACGTCTTCTGATCCGGCGATTCGATCCGCGCCAAAGCTCCGCCGCAAGAGGAGGTCAGATACGCGCCGTTATGGTAGAACTGGACATCCCACGGTGAGTCCTTGGCGATGTGTGCCTCTGTACTTCCCGTAGCGAAAATATAGTGCGTCTCGGTCTCGATAACACTTGTCTGCACCCTGACACTGCCGATCGCGAACTGTGCGTTATGCGTCCGAACGCCCATATGCCCACGTGCACTTATCGCGATGACATCCGTTGCGGGAGAGGAGAAACGGATCGTCATCATACCGGTATCCGTTGTCTGGCCTTTGTGATCGATCGGCCGGTAAGGCGCGTAGATCGTGAGCGCATTGTCGCTCATTTCCGCCATGTACGCCACCTTCGGGGAAGATACGGTAAAGCCGTGTCGGGGGAGCCACATTCCGTTCGTAAATTTCATGAGAACCTCCGGTTGTCCTATGGATTTTGATCGCGAAAAAAACAAGAAAATTCGATAATTAGAATAATTGTATCATTTTTTGTTTTTGAAGGAAGAGAATTTTCTGACGTCGAAAAAGGGGCTGTCTCAAAACGAAAGATGAGAGACAGCCCTTATATATTTAAAATGACGATGGTGCAGTCTCGCATTCATCTCCCTTCCGTAGAACTAGTATCTTGTTAACCGTAGAACTGTATTTACCGCCCTTTTGCTACGTGCAACGCACGATGTCGTCTATCGGAATACATCAACTAGTCCTCACTCCTACGCCTTGCGTTTCGCGTAGCATATTCGATAGTATTCTATAGCTTTAGGATTAACAAGGTACTCGAATCTTCGATCCTATGGAGGGAAAGCTCATCCAATACTCGCATCCTGATTAATAAATACCGGGAAAATGAAGGCTGTCGCTATTTGTAGTGGCGCTAACCGGCCATTCTAGGAATATATATCATTGATGCACATACGAAACAGGCTCTCGCACGGGTTTTCGTATGTGCGCTAGCGATCCCAAAGCAGTTATTTGTCATTGATGCACATACGAAACAGGCTCCTTCAAGGGTTTTCGTATGTTGCGCCAGCGATCCCAGAGCGGTTATTCGTCAATGATGCACATACGAAACAAGCTCTCGCACGTGTTTTCGTATGTGCGCCAGCCATCGCAGAGCGATTATTTATCATTGATGCACATACGAAACAGGCACTTTCACGGGTTTTCGTATGTGCGCCAGCGATCCCAAAGCGGTTATTCGTCAATGATGCACATACGAAACAAGCTCTCGCACGGGTTTTCGTATGTGCGCTAGCGATCCCAGAGCGGTTATTCGTCAATGATGCACATACGAAACAAGCTCTCATACGGGTTTTCGTATGTGCGCCAGCGATCCCAAAGCGGTTATTCGTCAATGATGCACATACGAAACAAGCTCTCGCACGGGTTTTCGTATGTGCGCATGGCCTTCCTACCTTTTGTTGGAGAATGATTTAAGAGAATCGTTAACTATTTGCGAAGGTATATTTGTTTTGTTCTCATTAGCAAGCGGGTATTTGAGACAACCTCTTTCGATGTTTGCCGGAATCGTGTATTTACAAGAAAGATACCCGCCCCCGGAGAGTCAGTCGAGCGGGAGGGAGCTCGGTGATCCTCCGGGGTGGGCATGCGAAGGGAACTACTTACGGGTGGCGAGGTATTTGCCGACCAGATCTTGTATAGTCGCGGCCGTCTCGGCAGCCGATGCGTCTCCATCGAAATATGCCGTGACTTCGCTGCTGACGATGTCGAAAACAACCAGATCAAAGTCTTCGGGAGAGGCGTTCAGCGTCTCGAGATAGAGAAGAAAGGCGGCTCCGTCTTCCGTCGAGACCCGTTCGGATTCGGCCGCGATGTGTTCGTCGAGAACCTGGCGATTGAGCGGAATGTCAAAGCCCGCTTCAATCTCCGATTGGCAGTCTGCGGAGAAGAGCATCTCGACGAAGCGGAAAGCTTCTTTGGGCGCCTCTGTGTCACGCAGAATGCTTATCGTATCCTCACGGGTCAGGGTAAGTGCGTCCCGATCGTCGCGCGGGAAGGATTTGAAGACCAGTCCCTTTTCCTGAAGGTCCACGACATTGTCAATACCGTCGATTTTCCCGAAGCGGATCAGCGCTTCCTGATATTCGACCGCATCCGGCACCCCGTAGCTTTTCGCGAATTCGAGCAGGGCGATGAACGCCGGGGAGTCGAAGGAACAGATCCGGTCTTCCCAGTTCACGTAATTACGGTATGTTGCGTGGAGGGTGGCGGAGAGGATGTCGTACGGCTGCGCGTAGATGAGATAAGGACTCTGTTCACTCTCCACATAAGGTTCGACGAAAGTGGCAAAGCTCTCGAGTGTCCATCCGGATCCTTCTGGAAGGTTTGCTCCCGATAATCCGGTGATTGCAAAACGGATCGGGAGGGTGAAGTGTCTGTCTTCATAAGCGTAAAGATCAAAGACATTCGTCAGAACCTGATCCGTAGAAAGTGCGATAGATTCGGACATCAGCCCGTTCATATCCAGCAGCAGTCCCTGCTCCTCAAGCCGTGACGAAGAGAAATACTCGTTGCCGTAGAGAATGTCGGGGCCTTGCCCTGACTGTATGTCCGCAAACAATTTGTCTGCGTCACGATAGTTGCGAAGTTGGATCGAATAGGTCCCGCTCGATGCATTGAACTGGTCGACTGCCGTAAGAAGAAGTGCGTTCGGGTCCGCATCGCAGATTCCGACGGTCAGAATTTCCTTCTGGACCGGATTCACCGCGTCCGTCGGACACAGGATCGACACCTCAATCGACGAGGAATCACCGCCGAGCGGATCGCCGATCAGCGCGACCGAGCCGTCTGCATAGGGAATGAAACGTGTGTAGTAGGAGAAAGCGGCACTGTCCATCGACAGATCGGACCATGAATACACGCGCTCCGTCTGGTTGCTAAGGCTTGTCACATGAAAACCATCGACATCCGACGCATAGGCGGCATCCTCCGACGTCGGTTTCGTCTCTTCTTGTGCAGCCGATGAAATGGGCACCGAATCAAGCAGCGTGCCGAACGGGTCGAAGGTGATGGTCTGATTCTCCGTCGAACAGAGCGCCGTCAGCGTGAACGCGCCCTGGTCATCGACCTCAAAACGCGTGAAGCGAACAACGTCATCCGGGACGGCGAGCTCAACCGACGAGAGGACTGTCGAGCGGGAAGAATTTACCGCCAGGACGGCCCAACTGCTCTGTTCCTCCGACAGATCTTCGCACAGGAGATATTCGGTTCCGAGATTGTTCGTCGCCACGATCACAGGCATATATTGCGCCGGAAGTACACTCTCCAGAGGAACGTTGCCGAGGATGACACCGTCCTTGCTTATCTGAAACAGATTCGCGAAAAGCAGTCCCTGACGAAATTGTTCAGAGAGTGTCTCCGTCTTGTCAGACGGCTGACTGCTGAAGACCAGAACGCTTAAGACATTCTCCGAAACAGAAGCCGAAGAACAATACACGTTCTTCGCATCCAAAGAGCGCCCCGGAAGGGACACCGAGGATACGAGGAATCCTTCCGGCAGGAGATAACCGGGCTCGACCCCGCCGGCGGAAGGCTCTGCCTCCGGAACCGCGGAAGGCACCGTAAACACAATCGTATCCTTTACCGTCTCGGTCGACAGCGTGGTTTGTGCGATCTGACAGCCGGACAGCAGGCTGATCGTCAGAGCGACTGAGAGACAGGAGATGAGGCGTTTTATCTGATTCATACTGCACCTTCGTTTTCATCGATATTGCGACTTTGGCTATGTTAGGTTCGGTGAGAGAAGCGGCGGAGCTCCGATCTGCGGCTTTTGAGAGAGGTGTAATGCACACAAAAGGGGGAGCCGCCGTCCGCTTCGAAAAGGCATTGCCTCACCACCTTCCTACTACCTATACGAATAAGAAGGCGAAAACATTACAGAATTTATCATTTTCTTCCCGGATCCCGCGTTGCGGTTTTCGAGAGGGAAGAATACACTACATAGCAGAAGAGAATTCTTTCTCTTCTGTGACGAAGTTTCTGCGAATCGGGAGTTAGCGACAATTTATATTTTGGAGGTACCATGGAGAAGAGAAGTCTTTCTCTTGCCCTTCAGACACTCTCGACCTGCTCTGGCAAGTCGAGAGAACTCGGGCTTCGAGGAAAGTCTTCTCTTCTGTGACGAAGTTTCTGCGAATCGGGAGTTAGCGACAATTTATATTTTGGAGGTACCATGGATACGAATTCGGAGAAAGTCTGGGAGATGAAGCTCTCCCGCATTGCAATAAATCTCGAAAAGAACGGCTTTGACGCGCATATTGTCGCGAAAAAAGAGGATCTTCCGGCACTTCTTGACTTGATGATGAAACCCAATACAACGGTAAACGCCGGAGGCTCGATGACTCTTCTCGAAACGGGAATCATCGACTATCTTCGCAAAGGACCCTTTACCTTCTATGACCGGACCGACCCGTCTGTCGACACGCCGGAGAAGATGCTTGCCCTGAATCGCCAGGCCTTCTCGGCGGATTACTACTTCGCCTCCGCCAATGCGATCACGGAGAATGGGGAGATCTACAACGTCGACGGCAGAGGCAACCGCGTCGCCGCGACCCTCTATGGACCCGACAAAGTCATCTTTGTCGTGGGACGCAACAAATGGGTCAAGAACCTCGACGAGGCGATCAAGCGAAACCGCGAAATCTCCGGTCCCGCCAATTGTATCCGGCTGAACCGCAAAACGCCGTGCGTCAAAACCGGCACCTGCATGAACTGTCAGGGTGCCGACCGGATCTGTAACGATTTCACCCTGATCGGCAAGAACGGGACCAAGGGAAGAATTACGGTGATATTGTTGGGGTTCTCGTCCGGTTATTAAAGAAGAGTAAGACCTTCTCTAGCTCTTCAGACACCCAAGACTTTCTTTGAAAGTCTTGGGAACTCGATCGTCGAGAAGGTCTTACTCTTCTGAGACGGAGTTTGCTGCGAGCCGGATGTTGGTGGATCAAGGGTAGAGAAATAATGACAATGCCCTTCAGACACCCAAGCCTTGCGGTGCAAGTCTTGGGAACTCGGGCCGCGAGCAAAGAACTTCTCTTCTGAAAACATAGTTTCTGCGAACCGGATGTTGGAGGACCAAGGGTAGAGAAATAACGACAATGCCCTTCGGGATTGGTAATTTTTCGCATAGGAGACGGATATGTTAGAAAAGAAATTGATCATGGATTCGGTGGCATATTGCGGGTTGATTTGCGGGATGTGTCAGCCGGAGGCGGTTTGTAGCTGCCGGTCGAATAATCATTGCGGCAAGAGGCTCTCGCCCGAGGGTTGTCTGCAATATACATGCTGCCGGGAGAAGGGCATCGAAGGGTGCTGGGAGTGTGAGGATTCTCCGTGCGGTCGGGATATGCTGGCTCCGGAGAAGGTGAAGATCCGGGCGTTTGTGCGTTGTATTCGCGAGGATGGCTTGGAGGCTTTTGCCGAGAATATTGTGAGGAATGAAGCGAAGGGCGTCGTGTATCACCGGAACGGGATCTGGGGAGATTATGATCTGCCGACGGAGGAGGAAGTTTTGAGGCTGTTGAGGGATGGCCCCGGAGTTTCTGCCGATAAGAAATCTTTGTAAACTCAAAGCCTTGAAGTACGAGTTCCAGAAGTGTAATCACCTTGATATCTACCCTTGATCCAACAGCTACCGGCTCGAAGAAACTTGTTTGCAGAAGATCGAGAGAAAGACCGATCTTCTTTGAAGTTCGAGAGAAAGGCTTCTCTTCTGCTGTGGAGATGAGTCTTTATACCGTCTTAATGCGTTCCATGCTAACCTCAATCGACATGAGACGAGTGCTGTGTGAGGTGTTTGTGTACGTAATTGTTATTGGGTGTGGACGGCTTGGATGCTCGATTGCTCAGGATCTCTCGGATCGGGGTCATGATGTCTGTGTTATCGATCGTGATCCGCAGAAGCTTTCCAGATTGGGAAGCGGATTCAACGGTCAGCGGGTGAGTGGAATCGAGTATGACAGTGAGAACTTGATATCGTCAGGAATTCAACAGGCGGATGCGCTTCTTGCCGTTACTCCCGACGATAATGTCAATATCACGGTCTCGCTTGTTGCTGCGGATATTTTTCATGTTCCCAAGATTATCGCCCGGGCGAATGATCCGGATCGAAGCTATATTTACGATACATTGAAAATCGACAGTATTAGTCCGACAGATCTGAGTGCTCGGATTCTGGCCAACAAACTTTTCCCGGCAGAGTCGGATGCCATTATGGAGATTAATGCAGAGTACGATCTTCTCGAGTTCCCGATTGAGAAAACGAGAAATTGTACGGTTGATGTTTTCGAGCAAAAGTACGAGAGCCGTGTTGTCCTGGTGAGACGAAGTGGCAGCACGATTGTTGACTGCCAGAAATTGAAGTTTGAACCCGGTGACACGGTGATGTGCGTTATTCCCAAGAACGAGAAATCAAAGGTTATCCGAGCATTCTCGGGTGAGGTAACGATATGGCATCCATAATCATCGGCGGAGGCAAGATTGGCTTCTACCTGTTGAAAACTCTCCTCGAGCGAAGAGTCGACACGGTCCTCATCGAAAGAGATCCGGTTCTGTGCAGAAAAATTGCCAATGAACTGGATGTCGTTGTCATCGAAGGGGATGGGACTGACATCGGTGTTCTGAAGGATGCAGGGATTGAAACAGCGGAGATTGTCGCAGCGGTCACGGGTACGGATGAGGAGAATCTTGTGGTCTGTAAGATCGCCAAAACAAGCTTCTCGGTTCCGATCACATTGGCGCGCGTCAACAATCCCAAGAATACGGCGATGTTCAAAGCGCTGGGGATCGATAATACGGTATGCAGCACGGAAGTCATTGCGAACATGATGGAGAGGGAGCTTGAGAGGAACGAGTATCACGTTGTGCAGACGTTTGAGAACGGCGAGCTCCTGTTGGTCGAAGTGATTGTAACGGCAGATAATTCGTGGAATCGTCACAAGATCAAGGACTTGGATCTTCCCGACGAATGTGTGATCACCTCGATTCTCCGATCCGGAAAGGTTCACTTTCCCAAGGGGGAATCGGTGATTCTCAGTGAGGATAAAGTTGTCCTTATTACAAATAAGGTCGGTCTCCATCGACTGAACAAGAATTCCCGGCATGTAGGTGGTAAGTTATGAGAATTTTAAATGAGGATTGGAAAGGCCTCCTTTGGGAAGTTTTTCTCGTGATCATTTACTGCGCACTGATGTTCGCATTTACTTTGCTGTTTTCGAGGTAAGGTATGAATAATTACGAGCGTGCTGCGCGAAGTTCTGAGATCATCAGCTACTATACCGGATACGTCGTGCTCGGCACTGCGCTTCTGATGTTTGTTCCGATCCTAACGGCAATCCTGTCTCACGAATGGATGCCAATGCTTGATTTTTTGATCACGCTGGGCATTACTGTCAGTGTAGGTTGCCTACTTACCATGTTGGGAAGAAGAGCAAGATATCACTCCGAGCATGTGCAGTGGAAGCATGGCTTTGCCATCGCGGCTCTTTCCTGGATTACACTTACTCTTTTATGTGCGATTCCATATCGACTTAGCGGAAACTCTCTCTCGTTTCTGGATTCGTGTTTTGATGTCATGAGTGGATTTACGACAACCGGCCTTGCGCTTACGCAGGATCTCGACCACTTGTCGAATGCCCTGAACATGTGGCGTCACATGTTGACCTTCATCGGTGGACAGGGAATGGTTGTACTCGCCTTAACCTTCATCGTCAAGGAAGGACGAGGCAGCTACATGCTTTATGTGGGTGAAGCCAAGGACATTGAATTGGTTCCCAATGTGAAGGGCACCGCCCGAATCATTTGGAAGATCAGCCTCATTTATTTGCTTCTGGGAACCTTTGTGCTCTGGATCTGCGGAATGATTATCGGACTAAGTCCCGCTTCGTCATTCCTCCATGGTCTGTATATGTATGAATCCGCGTGGAGCACGGGCGGATTTGCACCGAACACACAGAATGTTATGTTCTATCACAGTTTCTTGTATGAATCGGTCTTAATTGTCTTCTTCATTATCGGATCATTCAACTTTGGCCTCCATTACGCGATCTGGCAAGGAAAAAGAAGAGAGGCATTGCGAAACATCGAGACGCAGAGCTTCGCCATCACCTCGTTTGTTGCGACGGCGATAGCGGTTGCTGTGTTGGCGCAGACGAATATGTACTCAGATGCCATATCTCTGTTCCGACGCGTCGTTTTTAATGTCCTATCGGCCCACACAACCACGGGATTCGGTTCCGTATATGCCAGACAATTTGCTTCGGAGTGGGGCGCTGCCGGCGTCATTATTCTGATCATCGCAATGCTGATCGGCGGGTCCGCGTGTTCAACCGCCGGCGGATTTAAAGGCCTTCGAGTCGGCGTACTCTTTAAGGGATTTATTCGCGAGATCAGTAAGCTACTATATTCGGAGCGCAGCACCAAAGTTTACAAATACCATCACATAAAGGATATCGTTCTTGAGGACGGGGCAATTCGCGCGAGTGCAATTATCGTCATTCTATATCTTGTCTTGTTCAGTGGCGGTACACTGCTCGGCGCTCTTTGCGGATACTCTTTAACCGATGCCGCATTTGAATCCGCATCGGTTACGGGAAACGTCGGACTCTCAATTGGCGTCACTTCCGCCTCGATGCCAACGGTTATGAAGCTCTATTACATTGTCGCCATGTATTTGGGAAGGCTGGAATTCCTTTCCGTATTTGCACTCATTGGAATGGCATTAAGAGGAGCGTATCTATTATGCAAAAAACATCGCCCATAATTCTTCTTGTAATTCTTCCGGTTATCTGTGTTTGTCTTCTGCATTTCTCAGCTTCTGCCCAACAGGAGACGGTACAAATTAACGACCTCATTAACAGCTCGTCCACCTATGATGGAAGAGCCGTTACCGTCGAGGCCGAAGCAATCGGCGAGTGTTTGGAACGCGGAGATTATGCGTGGGTAAATGTGAGCGACGGAAGCAACGCGATCGGAATTTGGATGACGAAGGAAGAAGCTGCGCTGATCACATATTACGGGGATTATCGATATACAGGCGATACACTTACTATTACCGGTATTTTCTCCCGAGCATGTAAGGAACATGGAGGAGAACCGGATCTTCATTGTCAGAGTTTAACCGTTTCAAAGATCGGATATGCTCGAGAGGAAAACATTACCACCGCAAGAATTCTGGCGGCGGTGTTTTTCGCGGCATTGGGCGCGCTTCTGTTCTTCCTCCATAAGAGGAGTAATCGCAAGGAAACCAATAAACATTAACCGTTAAGCAGCGAGAAAGAAACCTATAAACATTAACCGTTAAGCAGCGTGAAAGAAACCAATAAACATTAACCGTTAAGCAGCGTGACGGTTTCTTCCATATGATTCTTCATGACAAGGACGATCAGACGATCGCCTGCCAGGAAGCGGGTATTTCCCTGTGGTATGACACCTCTCCCGTCTCGAAGAACACATGCGATTAGACTCTGCGGAGGCAAGGGGATTTCCCACAGCTCCTTATTTGCCACGTTCGATTTGGGCTGAAGCTGAATCTCCTTCACGACAAGATTGTGATTCTCCGGAGGGAAGAATTTCCGTAAATTATCTTCGACGGCTTCTTGATCCGTTACGGATGCCAGCAGATCGGCAGCACAGAAGCAACGATCAATGTCGTTATGTAAGAAGAAGGGAATGTTCTTGGGATTTCGAACAAGAGCGATTGTCTTCTTAACATGGAACATCTTCTTCGCCAGTGTACAGATTGTATAATTCTCCGCTTCGCAATCTCCGATAGCAACGACAAGGTCGGTCGCATGATTCAGGGATCTCTTCAGGATGCTCACATCGAGTGCGTCTCCGCATATTGCCGGTTTATCATAGGTCGTGGCAAACAGCTCGCAATCGGATCGATCGTGAGAAAGAAAGGAGACATCATGTCCACTTGCCGCAAGACTTTGAACGAAATAGAGCGAGCTTCTTCCCCCATTAACGACAAGAACGTTCATATCACGCCTCCTCCGAGCTCTTGAGCTTGGTCAAACAAGCTTCCGTGAAAAGCATGATCGGATTAATGACTTCGATTCCGAGTGCGCTGCAAGCTTCTTCATGAACGGAATCGTAGAGACGCGTGACAACCCGGCTGACATGATATTTCTGCTTCGCCATCTGAGCGATCATTATATTGACGGCGTCATTGTTTGTCGCTGTGATTACGATATCCGTAGATTCTATTCCCGCCGCCTCAAGCGTAGCGGGATCGGTCCCGTCGCCTTCGATCATGAGTTCGTGAAAAGAAAGCGGCATGTCTTCGAATGCCTCCGCCCGCAAGTCGATACAGGTAATCGTAAAATCCTGTTCTGATAAATAGCGGACGATCGGGAAACCGAAATGACCGCACCCTATGACAAGAAATCGAAGTTGCTGGTGTTTTACTCTGTTAAAAATCTTCATATCGCAAAATCCCCCTTGGCAGCTCATGCTAACACGTAGGGTATAAAGTCGGTATTAAGATGTTTTCGGTTGTCGCGGGAGTATTATTGCTGACTGTCGATCATACGATAGCCGATGCCGATTTCCGTGATGATATATTGGGGGTTCGCCAAATCTTCTCCAAGTTTCCGACGAATATTCGCCATGAAGACACGCAAGGACTGAGCGTCCGAATCGAGATAGGATCCCCAAACGGAGCGTAAGATATAGCTGTAGGTCAGGACTTTTCCCGGATTTCTCGCGAGAAGAGACAATATCTTGAACTCCATTGGCGTGAAATGGATCTCTGTTCCTTTCAGATGAACGACGTGCTTTTCCGGATCAATCTCGAGATCCCCGTTTCGAAAAGGGGCATCTATGTTTGCCGTTGGCTGGCTGTTATGACGCAGAATAACACGTATTCTGGCCATCAATTCGTTAATGCTGAAGGGCTTCGTCAAATAGTCGTCAGCGCCCGCATCAAGAGCCTCGATTTTCTCTTTATCCTGATCTCGCGCCGAGACGACAATGATCGGGAGCTGGGAATACGAACGAACCGTCCGAATAATATCCACCCCATCCATGTCCGGAAGTCCGAGATCAAGAATAACGATATCCGGTGCATTCATGGAAATTGCGCGAAGAGCCTCCGCACCTGTCGTCACCGAAATCGTCTCAAACTGCTGGTTCTCCAGCGTGAAACGGATAAACAACTGGATCTGCTTGTCATCTTCCACAATGAGCATGGTCTTCTCATTCTTCATAGTTACTGCTCTCTTTCAGCGGCAACGAGAATCGAAATGTCGCGCCGTTGTCTGGATTATTCTCCGCGAAAATACGCCCCCCATGGGCTCTCACGATCGCGCGTGCAATGGAAAGGCCGAGGCCGATCCCCTTGCGTTCGCCCTCTCGGCGAGTCTCTTTGGAGTAGAATGCTTCGAAAACGTTCGGCATGTCGGATTGCTTGATACCCGATCCGTTATCCGATACATCCAACCATATATTCCTCTTATCCTTGCTGATCTTGATGCGGATGCGACCATTCGGATCCGTGTGTTTGACAGCATTATCAAGGAGATTGATCAGAACTTGCAAGATGAGCTTCGCGTCCATCGGAACAATCAGAATATCCTCCGGAATCTCAACGATAAGTTCCCGCGTGCCCGCCGTTTTTCGAATGTGCGAAACCGCCTGTCCCACGACCTCCTCGACAGCCTCCGGCTGCTTCTTCAGCGTTATCTTGCCGTCTTCAAACTTCGTAAGGCTGAGAATGTTCTCCACCATCTGCGTTAACCAGTTTGCTTCTTCGTAGATACCGTGCACCAGACTTCGATCGGTCTCGTCTTTTAAGCTATACGTTAGGGCTTCAGCGGTTCCTGAAATCCCAGCAAGCGGGGTCCGCAGATCATGAGAAATGGCGCAAAGCAGGTTTGAACGGAATTTTTCGCGTTCGATTTCTGCGTCGGCTCGTTTCTTCTCTTCCGAAAGACGCTCCCGATCCATGGCGATCTGAATCTGCATTGCGATAGCGGGCAATAATTCCTGTCTACCTGGATTCTCCTGTAGAGAGGGAGTGGGAATACAGACAACCCCATACCGGTTTCCCAGATCACCAATCGGAACAACGCTTCGATTCTCGGTGAATGCATCAATTTTCTCAAAGCCGATATCACGGATCGTAACATTTCCGTTTCCAGGGGAAGACCGGTAAAGCATGTTGCTGTTATTCTCCTTAGGCAAAAGATAGATGACATCCGTATGGAGAAGATTCGTCAAACATAATACAGAAGCGGCGGCCACCTCAGATACACCGGAGGCCTTTGCAAGAGAACTCGATATCTGGAAAAGGATGTTGGTTTGTTGTTCGCGCTCCTTGGCCAAACGTGTCGCTTGTAACAATTTGCTGGTCAATGCGCTCGTGAGAAAGGATGCAGCAAACATGATGGCAATCGTAAAAATATCCGAGACGTGATAAACGTTGAGGGTATGGTACGGCTCCGTGAAGAAAAAATTGTAACTGATCATCGCTAGTAGCGATGCCATAATTCCGTATGCATATCCCTTGGTAAATCTTGCCACCAGAAGTACAGATAAGACGTAGACAACCACCACGTTTGCGTCGGCGATACCGAGCTCGCGCAGCGCCAGGGAACATATCGTCGCCACGGTCAGCATTAGGATCATAAAAAGAATGTGTATCCCAATTGAACCGATGTCTTTCGCAAGAATCTTCTTCATGTATTTATGTCACCCGCTCCGCGTGTAAACGTTCTTGGATTTATGGTTACTAGCACCAAGGTATATCGTTTCGCGACAAGATGCAATCCCCGTTTGCATGCATGTAACTTGGGTGCTTGACTTTCTTCGGTTGTGGCGCGATAATCGGACGTAGTAAATTAGTAATTTAGTAAATTAGTAAACGCGCGATGCGATGGATCTATTCGAGACGCGGTGAATGGAAATGATGGAGGACTGGAAGATGAAGATTCCGACGACGTTGAAGCACAAGCCGGTGGTGGTTGTGGAGAATTATGAGCGGGTGGATGGGCGTTATGCGTACGACACGGACGCGAAGGGTCTGTCGCTAGGCCTGGCGCAATGGAATGACCGCGGCAAGGTGGAGATCTCGGCCAAGGTCTGGCGTCATACGGGTGAGAAGTGGTCACGCCAGTCGGAGGAATTGCCGCTCCACCGCGTGATTGATCTGGCGATTCTGGTCTGCCGGTCGAAGATTCATTTCGACGAGGCGTACCGGTATGCGAAGCTGTATGATCCCGAGA
>Ga0209373_10003168_pt1 | contig 15517 bp, 12 predicted proteins | sample Higcelweek5metaG_FD_187173 | JGI IMG/M metagenome (GOLD analysis project Ga0209373, IMG submission 187173) | Freshwater pond sediment microbial communities from the University of Edinburgh, under environmental carbon perturbations - High... | ecosystem: Environmental > Aquatic > Freshwater >...
TTTTTTGTATGCTATAATCATAAAATATTTACTAATAATTTATTTCAACATAGTCTAATTATAAAAAAAACAGGTGTCTTTTATGAAATATTGTTTTATAACAGGTACAAGCAAAGGTATTGGAAAAGCAATTGCAGAAAAATTTTTGGATAATGAAAATTATTTTGTAATTGGTATATCAAGAACTTGCTCTATCACCCATAAAAACTATAAACACATAACTTTTGATTTGAGTAATCTTGAAAATTTGAAAAATTCTTTAGATGATATTTTTTTAGATTTGGATACTTCAGAAAAAATAGTTTTGATAAATAATTCTGGCCTGCTAGGACAAGTGGGATACATCGGAAGCATTGAAAACAATAGTATAGAAAGTTTGTTTACACTGAATACAATAGTTCCATCTATTCTTATGAATGCTTTTCTTGAAAAATATAATAAATTAAATTGCAAAAAAATTATCGTTAATATAAGTTCTGGTGCTGGTAGAAGGGTTATTGATGGTTGGGCTTCATATTGTGCATCAAAATCTGCTCTTGATATGTTTTCCAATGTTATTTTTGAAGAACAAAAAATTCTTAAAAATAATGTAAAAATATATTCTGTTGCTCCCGGTGTAGTTGAGACTCAAATGCAAGAACAAATAAGAAAAGTGGATAAAAAAGATTTTAGTTCTGTTGAACAATTTATAAAATTAAAAGAGAAAAATATATTAGAAACACCAGAAAATGTTGCTAGAAAATTTTTATACTTAATAGAAAATGATGAAAAATTTGACAAAGTTATTTTTGAAATAAATGAAATAGCCTAAATATTTATTATTATTTTTTTATCAAAAGGATGATTTAAATTGATTAAATATATGAAAGAGCATGAAAAATTTATAAACAATGTTCTTTCTTCCAAAAAAGATAATATAGATTGGAATAATATAAAAATTTTTCATGAAAAACAAATTAGCTTTATCCAACATGAACGATTGATTCATTTACTTGTAACTCTATCTTTTGCACTATTTATGATTATTTCTGTTTTTTTTACTCTTTTATACCCAAGACTTGAAATATTGGTTTTGGATATACTAATATTATCTTTATTAGTTCCATATATTTTCCATTATCTCGGGTTGGAAAATGGTGTACAACATTGGTATGATATTTCAAATGAAATTGATAAACATTGTCAAATAATAGATAAAAATAATATTTAATTTTACAAGGAGGTCGGGAATGATTTTTGAACCGTCTTATCTAAAATTGCATAAATCTGGTGAATTAGAAAAAAGAGTTCAAATAGCTTTGGAAGAACTAAAATCTTGTAAGCTATGTCCAAGAAATTGTGCAGTTGACAGGACTTACGAAATTTCTGATGGCTTTTGTCAAATAGGAAGACATCTATCAGTATCTAAATATTTTGCACATTTTGGAGAGGAAGATGTTATAAAAGGAAGTCATGGTTCTGGAACTATTTTCTTTTCATCTTGTAATTTAAAATGTTCATTTTGTCAAAACTATGATATTAGTTGGGAAAGAAAAGGACAACTTACACATCCAACAAAATTGGCTCAAATGATGATGGAACTTCAAAATTCAGGTTGTCATAATATTAATCTTGTTACACCAAGTCATGTTACACCACAAATTCTTGAAGGTCTTTTAATAGCAGTAGAAGAAGGTCTTAATATTCCAATTGTTTATAATACAAGTGGTTATGACTCTATACAAAATTTAAAACTAATGGATGGTATTGTTGATATTTATATGCCCGATTTTAAATTTTGGAATCCAGAAACTGGTTATAAACTTGCAAGAGCTCCAAATTATGGAGAAATTGCTTGTAATGCATTAAAAGAAATGCATAGACAAGTGGGAGATTTGATTATAAATGATGAAGGTATTGCACAAAAAGGTTTACTAGTTAGACATTTGATTATGCCAAATGAATATGCAGATACAGAAGAAATTATGAATTTTATTGCAAATGAAATTTCACCCAATACTTATATAAACTTGATGGCTCAATATCATTCTGATGGTGAAGTTAATAAAAACTATCTTTATTCTGATATAGATAGAAGAGTTAGCATGGAAGAATATCAAGAAGCTGTAAGCATCGCTACTGATGCAGGTCTAAAAAGATTAATTACAATTTAAATTTGATAATAAAAAATTATGGGCAATCAATTAATTTTGATTACCCATAAAAATTTAACTTTTATTTATAACAAATAAAATATGTTATTAGATTACTAATAATTCATTTGAAATAATAATAGCATCTGAACAACTTTTAGCTTCTGTTATCATTGCATCTAATGTTTTTTTAGAATTAATTGCATTGCCAACACCAATAGCGTTTACACCAGTTGATAAAGCTTTTTCAATTTTGGAATTGTCAATTCTTCCACTTAAAAGAACAGGTATTTGGATGTATTCAATGATAGCTTTTGCATTTTCATAATTACTATCATAGTTTAAATTTTCAACTTGTAATAAATCTGCACCAGCAGCTTGAACTTGGAAAGAAAGGTTTATTTGGTCTTCTAAACTAATTGTAGCTGGAATAGTTACACAAATAAAAGCATCATCACCAGCAGATTGTCTGAGTTCTCTAGTTAGATTGATAACTTCTTCTTTTTCAATTGTTTTGCCTTGAGTATAGATGGCATCAAAATTTCCCAATTCAAGAACATCAGCACCCCATTCTTGTGCTTTTACTAACATAGCAGGGCTTAATGAAGATACAAAAACTATTAATTCTGGATAATTTTCTTTAACCCAAGCAATAACTTCTGAATCAGCACTTATATCAACTGCTGAAGCACCAGCTTTTACAGCTGATTCTACAACCATTTTTATATTTTCTGTGTCAAAATTTTCCATGCCTGCAATAACTTTAAAAAGTTTCTTTTCTGCCAAAAGTTCTCTGATTTTACTTGTTTTATTCATTGAAATTTCTCCTTATTTATTTAATATTATTTTTTATAAATATAAAAATTCATTTTATTTTAGGAATTTAACATAAAAAATAGAAAAAAACCTTAAAAATTTATAAAAATTTTAATAAAAAATTATATCATACCCAATAGTGTTCTAAATGCTAAATTTATTAAAAGATTATTTTTGAGAGTTGTTTAAATTCTAATAATAAAATTGAGAATTTTAATTTTATTGTAATTATAATTTTATCCCCAATTTGTAAGATATTTTACTATCTCTTCTGGTATTTTATCTATAGAGACGATACTATCAGCATTATTAGATTCAATAATTTCTTTTGGCATTCCAAAAACAGCACAACTTTCTTCATCTTGGACAATACATTTACCACCAAGTTTTTTAAGTTTTGCCACACCATCTTTGCCATCACTTCCCATTCCTGTAAGTATTACAGATAGAACTCTTCCACCATAAGTATTGGCAACAGAATCTAATGTTACATCTATAGAAGGTCTAACTCTATTTACTTGTTGATTTTGATTTAAAGCAATAGCTCCATTGTTTGTAATACCCATGTGAAAATCACCAGGTGCGACATAAATTGTTTCAGGTTTCATTTTTTCACCATCTTCTGCTTGTTTTACTTCTGAAAGACTTATTTCATTTAATCTTTTTGCAAATGAAGATGTAAAACCGGGAGGCATGTGTTGAACAACTAATATTGGTATTGATACACTTGGCAATCTCATAAATATATCATATAAAGCTCTTGGTCCACCTGTAGAAGCACCAATTACAATTACTTTTGGAATAATAAAGTTGGATTTCATTTTCACAAGTTCTTTTAGTGAAGATGTTTTTACAGGTTTTTTTATTTTTGAAAGAATTTTAATTTTTTCATATAATTCTTGACTAAATTTGTTTAATTCTATTGCCAAAAAACCAGAATCTGGCTTTTGGATAAAGTCAATTGCTCCCAATTCCAAAGCTTTCATTGTAATAATGCTATTCTTTTTTGTTAATTTGCTGAGCATCATTGTTGGAACAAATATATTTTGTTCTTTCATAACTTCAAGAAATTCCAATCCATTTAAAATTGGCATTTCTACATCAAGAGTAATAACATCTGGATTCAACTCTTTAATTTTTTGAAGAGCCATTTTCCCATTTGAAGCTGTTTCTATTTTTATATTTTTGTATTCTGATAATAAATCTTTCATCAGTTGTCTCATAAAAGCTGAGTCATCAACAAGTAAAAGTTTTATTTCTCGTTCTTCAAAGCAATCTTTACTTAAATCCATACTTTCTTAGTTATAATAGTTCGTTAATTTTTATGATAAAACTACAAAAATAAATCTAATGTCTATCACTATAATTTAATATTAAAAGTTTAGTTTAATAATATAATACAATAGTATATATTATTACTGATAATAAATAATTAAATTTAATAATTTATAAAATATTATTTTTTGTAGGCAATAAATGATTTATGAGTGAAAATTTTTCTTTTATCTTTCCGGGACAAGGTTCACAAAAACAAAAAATGGGTTTTGATATATTTGAAAATTACACTATTGCAAAAAATATTTTCAAAAAAGCCGATGAACTATTTGGTCAAAAATTAAGTGATTATTGTTTTTATGCAGATGATAAAATTCTTCAAAAAACAGAAATTGCCCAACCTGCATTATTTACGATAAGCTTTGCAATTTATGAAATATTAAAATCAAAAGGAATTACTCCAAGCTATTTGGCTGGTCATAGCTTGGGTGAATATACTGCTCTTGCTTGTGGAGATGTCTTAAGTTTTGAAGATGCTTTTAATTTAGTAAAAGTAAGAGGTGAACTTATGGCAAAAGCATCTGAAAAAATTGCTGGAACTATGGCTGTTGTGACAGGATTTGATAGGTTTGAATTGGAAAAATGTTGTAAAGAATTTTGTAATGATAATTCTGTTGTAATTGCAAATTATAATGGCTCTCAAAGAATAGTTGTTTCGGGAAAATTATCTGCTATGGAAGAATTTTCCCAATTTATAAAAAATAAAGGTAAAAAAATTATTCCATTAAATGTTAGTGGAGCATTTCATTCTCCATTGATGGAATCAGCTTTGGATGACTTAATAAAAGTAATTGATTCAACAAAATTTAATGATACAAAAATACCAATAATTACTAATATTGATGCAAAAATAACTACAAATTCTAATGAATTTAAAGAAAAATTAAAAAAACAATTAATTTCACCAGTATTTTGGGAAGATTCTATTCTTTTTATGATTACATTAGGAATAAATAATTTTATAGAAATTGGCACTAATAATGTTTTGACAAAAACTATTAAAAATATTGATAAAAATATGTTTGCCCAAAACATAGAAGATTCAAAATCTTTAAATGATTTTTTAAACAGAATGGAAACAAATATTTAAAGTTTTTTTTATAAAATTTATATAATGATTATTAAAAATAAAATTTTAACAAAGTAGCTTGTAAAATTAAATATTTGCTCTTCTTAATTTTCCTTTACAAGTTTGTATTTTTATTAAAACCATTAAATTCTTTTTAACTAAACAATGTAACTAAAATTATCAATATTATTTTTGTTATTAATGAAGCAAGTCTCCTATTCTTTTTATTTTCTGCATTTTAAACTTATTCAAGATTGTGACTTTAATAATTAAACAAATAAATAATAAAATAAAATTAACTAAATACAAAAAATTAGTAATTAAATTTAATAAGTGTTAATTTTGTTTTTGTTAAATTGGCGTTAATCTACGTAAGAAATCTTCAAAAGTAAATATATTAATGAATAAAACAACCCTTTTAATGCAGGAGGAGGTTACTACTATATGCCAAAAAGAGCATTAGTATTAGACGATATGGAAGTCGCACGTATTACGATAAGTACATTTCTTACGTTCTGCGGTTTTGAAGTAGACTCTGTAAAAAATGGATTAGAAGCACTAAAATCATTATCAGAAAAAAAATATGATTTAATTTTTTCTGAAGTTAAATTACCAGTAATGAGTGGTTTTGATTTTCTGAAAAGACTTAAAGAATCACCTAAGTATAGAGATATACCTGTTGTTTTTTTAACATCTATTAATGGTGATGAAAATGTACAAAAGGCTATATCACTTGGAGCAAGTTCATATATACGAAAACCTTATAATAGAGAAAAAATGAAATCAACATTAAAATTAGTTGGTTTTTAAATAAATATGATATTTAAAGATAAAGATATTTGTATTCCTTAAATTACTTATCATCTCAATTCTCCTTTTTTGGTAATTTTATAATTACAAAATTAGGAGTTTTTTTTTGCAAAAAACTAACATTAAATTTTTCATAAAATAAGTTTAAAAATTTTATAAATTTTTCATAAAACCACACAAGTATTTTATAAATTTATCTATAAAAAGTTTTATGGACGAGTTATTTTTTTATTGAAGGGGAAAAAATATCAAGTATGCTAGGAACAGTTTCAAAATTAATTTCAGGTGCATTAGCTTTTGCTTTAGTAGCTGGTTGTTCATCATCTGGTCTTTCAAATAGTATTCAAAAAAACAACGCATTGACATCTCAAAAAGTACAAGCTAAATCTGTAGCAAACAAAGGTGCTATAAATGCAAAATGGCAAGATGACATTATTTATTTCATCTTTACAGATAGATTTGCCAATGGTGATAAAACCAATGATTCAAACGTTAAAACAAACAACGCATGGGGTTATCATGGTGGTGACTTCCAAGGTATTATCGATAAATTAGATTACCTAAAAGATTTAGGTACAACTACAATATGGATTACACCTCCAATGGATAATAGAGATGAAGCTTTTAAAGCTAGTTTTGGTGATATGTATGGCTATCATGGATATTGGACAAAAGACTTTTATAAAGTTGACGAACATCTTGGAGATATGAATAAAATGCGTGAACTTGTTACCAAAGCTCATGCAAAAGGTATCAAAGTCCTTATTGATATTGTTATGAATCACTTAGACTATAATCACGAATTTGCTGTAAACAGACATGAAAAAAACAACAAATATTATAGCTGGTTTAATCATTATGGAGATACTCAAGATTGGAATAATCTTTGGTGGGTACAACATGGAGAATTGGCTGGTTTACCAGATTTAGACCAAACAAATCCAGAAGTTCAAAAATATTTATTAGATGCTTCAAAATTCTGGATAAAAGAAACAAAAGCAGATGGCTTTAGATTGGATACAGTAAAACACGTTGGTCGTGAATTTTGGCAAAAATTTGCTAGTGAAATTCATAATTATGCAGGTAATGACTTCATGCTCTTAGGTGAAGTTTATGATGGAGATCCTCAAGTTTGTCAAAATTATATAAATGATGGTTTAGATTCAACATTTGATTTCCCATTCTATTACACAATAAAAGAAACATTTGCAAAAGGTGGAAGCATGAAAGCTTTAGGAAATCTCTTTGCAAAAGATAATATTTATTCAAATCCAAATTTAATGTCTCCATTCATGGATAATCATGACGTTGCAAGATTCTTACATCATGCAGGAAATGATGAAGGTAAATTAGCTCAAGCTATGACATTCCTCATGACAATGCGTGGTATGCCAATGATTTATTACGGAACAGAAATAGGCTTACAAGGTGGAGAAGATCCAGAAAATAGAAAAGATATGCAATGGGGTAAAAAATCACATCTAACTGATCACCTCAAAAACTTAACTTCTATAAGAAAGAAACATAAAGCTTTAAGTCGTGGTGCTCAATTGGAAATGTGGCAAGATGATCAAGTTTATGCATTTGCAAGAGCTACATCAAATCCTAATGAAACTGTAATAGTTGCAATGAACAATTCAAATGACAGCCAAACAAGAACAATGAAAATAAGAACTGAAACAAAATTACAAAATGGTACAGTTCTAAGAAACTTATTTGGAAATAATAATGTTAATTTAGAAAATGGACAAATTACAGTAACAATTAAAGCAAAAGATGCTGCTATACTTGTAGTTTCTTCAACAAAATAAAAAAATAAATTAAATAAAAAAAGAAGCAAAAATTTATATTTCTCTGCTTCTTTTTTTTTGACCTAAAGTCAAAGACATTATAATTTTTTTAATCTTCTAAATTTTTTTGATGTATAATATATTAAAATAAATAATTAATATTTTGTAATAAATTATTTATAAAAATATTTTGATACAATGTCGTATTAAATGATTTTATGGAAAACATATTTTACAGTAGCTTGTTAGAAAATCAGCCAATTTTTAGTAAAAAAGATTCAATTGAAGAAGAAAGTATTCTCAATGAATCTATTTTTGATGAAAATTTTGACTTTGATTGGGATATGCTTGATGTTATTATTGGTGGAAAATCATCAATTGATTTATCAAGATTAGCAATAAATAGTATTGATGAAGCTGATAGCTTTGCAAAAATATATGGTTATGATTTATCAAAAGACTACATCATTGAAGAAGTAAAAAATCTTTTTAATGAAGCTGTTTATTTTTTAGAAACCCTCATAATTCCAGACCCATTTACAAAAATATCCTATTTAGAAATTCCAAGTGAAATAAAAAACGAAAAAGATATAAGAAAAATAATTTTATATGCATCAGACCTTTCAAATCCTTTGCAACTTTGGGCTTGTGCGATATTGAGAATAATGCACACAATTTCTTATGTTAATAATGATATATCACAGAGTCTTTTTCCCGAAATTCAAAAACAAATATTAGAAAGATTTTGGTCTGCTATATACATAAATGAAAAAGGTGAAAAATTCTTGGGTGAAGATGAAACAGGAATAAAACTTTATGATATAGAAATTAAAGCAAAAAAAGAAAGAAACTCAATAATATTAAAGTTACTCCACAAGATTGAAAATGTTGCTACTGATGTTTTTGATAAAATTGGTATAAGGTTAATAACATATAGCAAACTTGAAGCTTTACTTGTCATTAGACACCTAAGAACAAATGGCGTTTTTTCATTTTGTAATGTAAAACCAAGTAGATCAAGAAATTCTCTTATAGATACAGAAGTTTTACAAAATATATTGGAAGAACAAAAAATAAAACTTCAAAATGATGAAATAACAAAAGAAGATTTTTATCATAATATAAAACAAGAATGTGAAAAATGTGTAAATCTTGGAGTGAGTGAAAATATTCTAAATCCTCTTTCAAGTAGTGAATATAGGTCTATACAATTTACATCAAGACAAATGATAAGAATGAAAAACCCACTCATTACACCACTTGAAAATGATAGACAAGATTTTTGTTTTTTCTTTCCCTATGAAATCCAAGTTGTGGACTATAAAACACACAGAGCAAATCTTTTTGGCAAAGCTAGTCATGAAAAATATAAAGAAAAACAATTAATCAAAGTTCGACATAGAATTTTGGGCAAACTTCTAGGCTCAAAAGAAGTTTTTGTATAATTAATTTTTTAATTGTTTATCTCCAAACCAATTGCAAAACGTCCCCATTGATTCATTAGTGGGATTACAGAAATAATTTTTTTATCAGCTATGATAATTTCTTTTTCCAGACTAATCTTTGGTAAAGATGTTTCACAAGCAAGACCAATATTAGAAAGCTTTGTAAGGCTACTTCCTGTTATCATGCTACTTATTTCAGAAATAATGCTTTCATCAATTTTGTCAGACTCACCCAAGCTCATTCCATAAGAAGCCATCAAAGTTTTTGAAAGATTGTGTATAAACAAATGATCCAAAATATAATATACATAACCGTTAAGTTTACCTTTTATTGGGTAAATTATTAAAACCATTCCTTCAAGTGGTTTTGTAAATGCCATTCTCCTAGAGCTTCCAATTTCAACAGGACAATTAAACGTTGTTTTCAAAACACTTTCTATTCCCGAGACAAAAGCATTTTCATACGAAATTTTTGCCAAAACAGCATTACACCATCTTTGTATTTTTAATGTTTCTTGAAGTATATCTGTTGTTATAAAATTCAGCTCTGCAAGAACTTCACCAAGATATTTATTTTTCATCTTTTCATTACCAGCTCTTGTGTTCATAGCTTGTTCAAGTTGTTTTTCATCAATTAAACCTAAACTAATAAGTAGCTCTCCATATTTTATCCAAATATTTCTTTCTAAAACACTATTATTTTTTATATAAAGTAAAAATTCTTGAGCTTCTAACTTAAATATAAATTTTAAAAATGAAAGAGTATCATTATTAAAACTCTCTTTGTTATCTTCATATATCTTTAATAGTGTTGATTTGCCATCAATAATTTTTAGTTTTGAAGATAAATCAATATATTTTGAATCATTTAATATTGATTTTGCTTTTTCTGAAAATATAGGAACTATAAAATCAAAAACATTATAAAATGATTCATCAATAACTTTTTCAAACTGTTTTGAAATTTGTGTTTTTTCAGTCTCAGGACTAAAATAAATTGAATTTTCTGAAAGTTTTGAAAGCCATCTTTGTATTTTTAAACTATTTCTAAGTAAATCTTCATCAAGCATTTTTAGCTCTAGCATAAGCTCACCAAGAAATTTACCTCTTTTTTCTTTTTGATAATTAAGAGCTTTTGAAACATTAAAATCTGAAATAACATTACCTTCAGAAAGAATTTCACCTATTTTGACCCAACCACGAAATGGAACATTTTTTTGAGTTTTTACAAAAGATATAAATTTATCAAGCTCTAGTTGATATAAAAGAGATGCAAAATCAATAAAATTTTTATAGTTATGAGCATGTGATTTATAAAGTTGATTTAGGCTAGAATTGCCATCTATTAATTTTAAGGCTCTATAAATTTCAATATTGAGAGAAAGGTCTCCCATTACATTTTTACCTTCTTTTGTAAGTTTTGGTATCAATATGCTTGTTATACCAGAAAAAGTTGCTTTTGGAGGTGCTTGAACTTTTGGAGGTTTGGCAATGGGAACATTTTCTTTTTTTTCACTTATTTGAACTTCCAAAGGTTCTTTTGGATTTTCAAAAACATTTAAAGGTAAAAGAGAAGGTTTTTCTATTTTTGTTGGTTCTAATTTTGGAGGTTCTATTTTTGTTGGTTCAAATGATATTTGTAGCTCTGGTACTAATTTTGGCTTTTCTACAGGTGATAAAAGTTCTTCATTTAAATTTATTTGAGATTCATTAGATTTATTATTATTAAAAAAATCTGATGGAAATAAAGAAAATGTCTGTTTTTTATTAGATTCTGTTTTTTGTTTTGATTCTTCAGAAGAAAGTGATATTTCTTGTTTTTCAACTGGTTTGTTTATGACAACTTCTTTTGTTTTTTCTGTATCAACTTTTTTAATTGTTTCTTGTGATTCTGAAAATATTTTTTTTAATTCATTAATTTTCTTTTTTAAATCATCCAAATCATTTAAATATTTGGATTCAAATTCTGAAGGCAATAACTCAGAATATGTGGACATTGAGCCTAATTTTTGCAAAATCTCAAATAAAATTGTTTTATGCATTATTAAAAAATTCCAAAACAAAAATAATGGGATAATTAAAGTAGCCACAAGTTAACTAAAAAAAAGTAAATTCCCTAAAAACTAATTTTTAGATTCTATTTAAAAAGTTATAATCTAATTTAATTATATCATTTGTAGCATTAGATAGGCTAAAAGTATTATCATCTTCTATAATTGAAAAACGACAAGAATCATACCAAGTATCATAATTTATCAACATATCTTTACTAGTGATAGAAACTCTTATAGAAAATTCTCTTGGATAAAGTTCTTTTAGTTTTAGTTCACAAAAAAGAGTATGCTCACCAACACTTAAATTTAAGTTATTCAAATTTTTTGTACTAATAGAAGATATAGGTAAACCTAAATCAATAGCTTCTATAAATAAATTAATCAAAACATCATCCAAAGGTTTGATAACATTGTATTTTAATTTAATTAAAATTGTTTCATTGCTAGAAAAACCACTTGTAACTTTTTCATTTGTATTTAATGTTTTTATTTCAGTGGTATATATATCACTTGTATAAGCACGATTACCTTCATTATCATTTAATTTATCTCTTTTATTAACTTCTTCGAGATATTTATTTATGACTTTATTTGTTTCATCAAAATCTCTAAAAATACCTTTTTCTACCCATAAAGCTTTATCACATAATGCTTGAACTGTAACCATATTATGAGAAACAAGAATTACTGTTTTGTTTGCATCTGTAACAATACTTCTCATCTTTTTTATACATTTATTTTGAAAATGAGCATCACCAACAGATAAAACTTCATCAACAAGTAATATTTCAGGGTTTACATGAATTGCAATAGAAAAACCAAGCTTTACATACATACCTGAAGAATACTTTTTTATTGGTGTATCAATAAATTGTCTTAGTTCTGAAAATTCTATAATTTCTTCCAATTTTTCATCTATTTCTTTTTTCTTTAAACCAAGTAATGAAGCATTAAGATATATATTTTCTCTACCTGTAAGCTCCAAATGAAAACCTGCACCCAATTCTAATAGAGATGCAACTCTACCTTTTATTTTTATTGTTCCAGAAGTGGGAAAAGTAACTTTTGTAATTAGCTTTAAAATTGTACTTTTACCAGAACCATTTGAACCAATAATTCCAACTGTATTACCTTTTTGGATTGAAAAATTTACATTTTTTAAAGCTGAAAATTCTTTTTTATGAAGGGCTTCTTTACCCATTACTTGTCTAAATAAATCAGATAAAGCATTTCTAGCTGATATATTACCATAGTAAATTTTATAATTTTTATTTACATTTTCAAATTCTATTATATTCATTATTTTATATATTTATTTAAGCAAAAACTTTATAAATTTAGATATTAAAACACATAATATTATACTATAAGACTTATTGATAAATAATTTATAAAAAAGCAATGTGTAAATATAGTTTTGTTTTTTTATAGTAAAGAATTAAACAACTTATAGAAATTAAACTATAAGTTGTTTGTTTATTTTTAGAAAGTTTTTTCCAATTTTATTGCGAATGATCTTTGGTCTACTGTATATAAATCTTTTTGGTCTGCAAATGCTGATTGTTGCCATCTTACAGAGTTTAGACTTGTACTAGTTCCAAGTATATCATATACATAAGCTGATAATTTATATTCATAAGGAAGATTAAAGTGTAAACCAGCATTCCATTTTACCATTGGTAAACTTGTTACATTTAGATAATTTTCACCTTTTTTAATATCTTCTGCATAAAGGTCTGTTCTACCTTGTAAACCCCAAAAGACTCTAAGATTTGTACTAACAGACATAAATGATAATGGCTCATAGAATGAAGGTGTAAAACTCATATATAGTTTTGATATGTGTGATGCAAGATTTAGGAAATTATTACCATCTCTTGTTATTTGGTCTTTGATTGGAGAAATTTCAATTTTTCTTGTTTCATTTGGTATTTCTACAGCCATAAATGTACCTGCTTTGTTTGGGTTTTCTACAACACTTGTTGCAGGTGTTTCAAAAGTTATTTTTTGATTGATGTCTGTATTTATAGGTCTTTGGAATGTATGAGAAAAACCAAGAGAAATGAAATCATTTTTATATTTTAAATCTGCTTCTGCATTAATAAAGTTAAAATTGCCACCATTTACAACTCTCATTAAGTCTTCATTCCATATAAACAAGTTTGAAACTGAATTGTATGAAAGAGAAGGAGAAACGGTAAAGTTTTTCATAAATTTATGTGTACTTGTAACCTCATAAGAAAGAATACTTTCTGGCTTTAGACTATGAAGAAGAGTATCAGTTACAGCTGGAATAACTTTTGAATTTTTATCTGTTTCACTACTCAAATAAGCATCTTTTCTAATTGTTCCATCATCATTATAATGATTATTTTTATATTCATAGTTATCAACGCTTCCATTATTTGATGAACCTTGGAATATAAGTTTTATTGCATGGTCTGGATTTGGTAAATATACTGTTGCAAGTTTTGGACTCAATACACCACTTGTTCTTGTGTGTTTATCAAATCTAAGACCACCAATGAAATTAAATTCACCAAAATCAGTATTTAGTTTGTATAAATCTTCGGTGTAAAGAGCAAAGTTTGTATATAAAACATTTGATATTGACAAATGTTTTGAGTTTCCACCACTCATATTTATACCTTCCAAATCTCTTCCTATATCATCAACTCTAAATTCAAGACCAAAAGCAGAGTTTAAATTTTCAATTCTATTCATTAAATATTGAGAACTTAATAAATATCTTTTTTCACCAAAGCTTTGGTCAATAAGGTCGGCTTTTTGTTCCATACCAGAAACTTGATAACCAGCAATGTAGTCAGTTTGGATTCTATTTGTTACACCAACAAAAGCAGCTTGAAATTTTAATTTATCATTATCTATATCATGAGTATAAGAACCATCAAGGCTTATATTATCTACAAGATAATGTCTTCTTGATAAATATGTATCAACATTGGCTAATGGACTTTGATAATTTACTACTTTTCCATCTATTGTTTTTTCCAATGCTTTTTCATCTGGTTTACCAGAAATTTCTGGCCAAGGGTCAACCATAAAAAAACCACCTGCTGTATGTCTTTGACGAGTTAATCTGGAATATAATCTAAAATTATCAATTTTTAAGTCAACACCAATTCTCATATTACCGGGTGTTTTCCAAGCACTTCCATCAGAAATTTCACCATTAGGACTTACAGCACCATCAGTTGGCCAAGAATTGCTACCATATATTCTTGAAGTACCATTACCAAGACCATCAGACCTTCTGGCTCCAACAGAAACTGTTAGAGATTTATTATCACCAAATTCACTATGAGATAATGCTTCTGCTGAATGACTATTCCAACTTCCAAAGGTATAGGAAACATCTCCAGATGTTCTATTGGGTTGCACTGTAACAATATTAACAACACCAGCAATGGAACCAGAACCATATACAAGACCAGAAGGACCTCTCAAAACTTCTACTCTTTCAATATCACCTAATAAGCCCAAATTGATTTCTGAAAAAGCTCCATCACGGCTTTCATGATTCATTTTTAAACCATTTACAAGGTAAATAATTTTTGTATTTCTATCAACAGCAATGCCTCTTATTCCCCAAATCTCACCGTTCCATTTATTTATCATATATTGAAAACCGGGTACATAGATTTCAAGTAATTCACTCAAATTTCTACTTCCAGCTTCATTTATTTGTTTTTTGTCTATGATAGTAATACTTACAGGAGATTTTGTTAAATCTAAAGATAAAAATGAACCTGTATTAATAGGAATATTTAACAATTCTTCCAATGACAAATCAGCCAAATCTTCTACATCTTTTTCTTCTGCAAAGGCAGTAGTACATAAAGCAAATGTTAATGTTAAAGCTAATAAGGTTGTTTTGGTGAATTTTGAACTCAGCATATTTAATTCCCCTTTGAAAAAAAATAATATGTATATCATAGATTAATTCCAAAAAGGCTTAAATGCAAGGTGTTTTATAAAGTTTTTGGTATATTTTTAATAAAAAAAATATAAATGAAATCAAAAAAAAATATAAATGAAATCAAAA
>Ga0209373_10003169_pt1 | contig 15509 bp, 15 predicted proteins | sample Higcelweek5metaG_FD_187173 | JGI IMG/M metagenome (GOLD analysis project Ga0209373, IMG submission 187173) | Freshwater pond sediment microbial communities from the University of Edinburgh, under environmental carbon perturbations - High... | ecosystem: Environmental > Aquatic > Freshwater >...
CGGGCGCATGGGATGCATGGGCGCTGCCTTGGCTGGAGCCGTGAGCTGAACATGTTTCGCGGCGCGGCGAAAGACCGCGCAAAAAAAAGGAATAGCAAGAGCGCCCCGAAAAATAAAGCGGGCGTCGTGGAGTTTCGGGAATCATTGCTGCGAAATTATCCTTGAAATTTTTTGCGCCCGCGGCTAAGAATGGGGCTGGAAATTGAGAGGTGCAACAGGTTGTCCGCCCGAGGCGGGCGTTGGCGACCTGAGCAAGTTGCGTGCAATCTACACCGAGGAGGAACCAGAATGGCTTTTCTCGAGTACAAGGGCAAAAAGTTTGAAGTGGATGAGGACGGCTTCCTGTTGAAGTTTGAGGAGTGGAACCCTGACTGGGTCGAGTACATCAAAGAGAGTGAAGGCATCCCCACCATCACCGAGAACCACCAGAAAGTCATCGACTTCTTGCAGGACTACTACAAGAAAAACGGCATCGCTCCCATGGTGCGCATCCTGTCCAAGGTGACCGGATACAAGCTGAAGGAGATCTACGAGCTGTTCCCCTCCGGCCCCGGCAAAGGCGCCTGCAAAATGGCCGGCCTGCCCAAGCCCACCGGCTGCGTGTAGTCTCTGTTTTCATCGTGACCTTGAAGGGGCGGCGGCTTTTGGGCTGCCGTCCCTTTTTTTCGGCTGGCCGGAAACACAGGCCGGAAGCACAGGCCGGGAAACTGGCTGGGAGCGCCAGCCGGGGCGTGTGCGCAGGGCATCGCGGCGGGCACTGGCGTCTACGCTTCTGCTTGCATGGCGATGGCCGATGGCCGCCGCGGCTTGCTGCCCCATCTGGGCGGCGCGGCCCAGGGGGCATTCCCTCGCTTCCGGCTCCCGCAGCGCCCGGCTCCGCCCGCATGCCCGTGTGGCGCGGGCTCCTGTCTTCTGCCGCCCGTTCTTCTTTTGCTCCAAGGAGGCCCCGCATGCACGCGCTGTTCCTCACCCAGGCCAAGGCCAACCGCTGGGCCAACCGGATTCTGTTCGCCGAACTGGCGGAGCTTTCGCCCAAGCAGTGGACGGCCACGAGCGCCGTGAATTTCGGCAGCGCGCAGGGCGTCGCCAACCATCTCGTCCTGGCCGACCAGGCCTGGCTCTTCCGCTTCACCCAGCAGGGCCCGGCCCCGGACACCGTGGACGCCGCGCCCTGGCCGGAGCTCGCCGCCCTGCGCGCCGAGCGCGAGAGCCTGGACGACCGCGTCATCGCCTTTGCCCAGGGGCTCGACCCCGCGCGCCTGGACGGGATTCTCCACTACCGGAGCATGAGCGGCCAGCCCTGCGCCGAGCCCTTTGCCCTGTGCGTGGCGCATTTCTTCAATCACCAGATGTTCCACCGGGGGCAGCTGCACGCGCTGCTGGGCTTTTGCGGCATCAAGGCCCCGAACCTCGACCTCATCTATTATTTGGCGGCGCAGCGCACGGCCTAGCTGTGGTGTTGCAAGACGTTGTACACAGCCTCTCCGGCTCGGCTGATGGGCGGTTTCGTCACACTCGATGATTCCGATGGAAGTCATATTCGTGGAGCCCGCATGGCTGGCCGGCGGCTTGGGGACTGGCGGAAAGCCAAGTTTCCGGGTCTGGCGAACGGCCCGCGGACGAACTGGCGGATGAACTTGCGGCCCGGCTGGCGACCAAGTTGACGACCAATATGGCGGTCTATCTGGTAGCCAGCATCGTGGCCAAGCGGACGTTCAGGCGTGCGGCCTGTTTGCAGAACTTGGCGAACGGCGCGCACATTAACTGATGGTCAGGCTGGCGGCCAACATGGGGTTCGAGCTTGCGTTCAGCGTGCCGCCGGGTTGAACGGCTTGGCGCACGGCGGCGCGGGGGCGCGTCGCCACGGCGTGACACGCGCGAGTCCGGCCGCGGGCATGGACTCGGCGCGCCGGGAAGTGTATGCACTTCTGGCCGGGCGGCCTGATATTCCGCAATGATGTCCCGGCCAGACCGCTCGTAAGGAAGGTAGCCCGTGAGCCTCGAAATTCTCGACCAGTTCCACGACCCGGCCCTGTGCAAAAGCGTGCTGGACCGCCTTTGCGCCACCTTGACCGGCCCGCTGCGCTTCATGGAAGTCTGCGGCACGCACACGGTGGCCATTTTCCGCAGCGGCCTGCGCTCCATTCTGCCCAAGGAGATCGTCCACCTCTCCGGCCCGGGCTGCCCGGTGTGCGTCACCCATGAGGCGGAGATCAACGCCTTCCTCGACCTGGCAGAAAAGCCCGGCGTCATCATCGCCACCTTCGGCGACCTCATGCGCGTGCCCGGCAGCCGCGGCCGCACCTTGAAGGCCGCCCAGGCCGACGGCGCGCGGGTCAGCGTGGTCTATTCCCCGCCCGACGCCATCAAGCTCGCGGCGGAGAACCCGGACGCCAAAGTGGTGTTCCTGGGCGTGGGTTTTGAAACCACCGCGCCGGGCGTTGCCGCCAGCCTCAAAATGGCCAAGGCCCAAGGCGTGAACAACTTCCGCGTGCTCTCGTTCCACAAGCTTGTGCCGCCCGCGCTTGAGGCGCTGCTCTCCGACGCGGACCCGGCTCCGGGCCAGGGCATCGACGCCTTCATCATGCCCGGCCACGTTTCGGCCATCATCGGCACCGCGCCCTATCAGGTCGTGGCCCAGCGCTACGGCAAGGCCGCGGCCGTGGCCGGCTTCGAGCCCCTGGACATTTTGCAGGCCCTGCTCTTTTTGGCCGAGTGCCAGCGCGACGGCGTGGCCCGGGTGGCCAACCTGTACCGCCGCGTGGTGCGCGACGAGGGCAACGCCAAGGCTCGGGCCATGATGGCCGAGGTCTTCACCCCTGTGGACGCCCTGTGGCGCGGCATTGGGCTCATTCCCGGCTCCGGCCTGGAGATCGGCCCGGAGTACGCCGCCTTTGACGCCAAGCGCGACTTCGCCATCGAGATCAAGGACTGCCCGCCCTTGCCGGGCTGCAAATGCGGCGAGGTGCTCAAGGGCCGCCTCGCGCCGAATCTCTGCCCGCTGTTCGGCAAGGCCTGCACCCCTGCCAAGCCCGTGGGCCCCTGCATGGTCTCCACCGAGGGATCGTGCGCGGCCTACTACAAATACCAGGTGGATTAAGCTCATGAGCGACAAGGTTCTTCTCGACTACGGCTCTGGCGGCAAGGCTTCCCAACGGCTCATCGGTGAGCTGTTTTTGAAGAATTTCGACAACCCGGAGCTGCGGCGCATGAACGACGGCGCGGTGCTTTCCGTTGCCGGTAAAATCGCGGTGAGCACCGACACCTTCACCGTGGACCCCATATTCTTCCCCGGCGGCGACATAGGCCGCCTGGCCGTGCACGGCACGGTGAACGACGTGGCCATGATGGGCGCGGTGCCCCGCTACCTCACCTGCGGCTTCCTCATTGAGGAAGGCCTGGAGATGGACGTGCTGACGCGCATCGTCGAGTCCCTGGGCGCCGCCGCGCGCGAGGCAGGCGTCTGGGTCGTCACGGGCGACACCAAGGTTGTGCCCAAGGGCGCGGCCGACAAGATCTTCATCAACACCACGGGCATCGGCGACGTCATCGTGGACCCCGCCCCTGCGGGCGACCGCGCCGCCGCCGGCGACGCCATCCTCATCAGCGGCACCCTGGGCGACCACGGCCTGGCGATCTTGTCCACGCGCCAGGGCCTGGCCTTTGAGACGCCCGTGCTCTCGGACTGCGCCAGCCTGAACCACGCCATCGAGGCGCTTTTGCGCGGCTTGCCCGACGTGCACGTGCTGCGCGACCCCACGCGCGGCGGCCTGGCCACCACCTTGAACGAAATCGCCCTGGCCTCATGCGTCACCTGCGAGATCGTCGAGGACCAGATACCCGTGCGGCCCGAGGTGCGCGGCGGTTGCTCGCTTTTGGGGCTCGACCCGCTGTACCTGGCCAATGAGGGCAAGTTCATCTGCATCGTGCCCGAGGAGCAGGCCGAGGCCGCTCTGACGATCATGCGCGCGGACCCGCTGTGCGCCGGAGCAACGCGCATCGGCACCGTGGTGCCGGTGGAGAAGCCGGGGCAGTCCGGCCGGGTGGTGCTCAAAACCGGCCTGGGCGGCAAGCGTCTGCTCGGCATGCTCGAGGGCGAGCAGTTGCCGAGAATCTGCTAAGGGGCGGCGGATCGCCGGAAACCGGATCCTCCGCGAAAAACCGCATGGTCCCGGTCCTGTGAGCCAAGCCGGGGCCAAGCCTGTGAGGAAGACGCCATGAGCTTTACCGCGAAGTATGCCCACACCAACCTGGTGGCCAAGGACTGGCGCGCCCTGGCGGACTTCTACCAGCGGCTCTTCGGCTGCGTGCCCGTGCCGCCGGAGCGCGACTACGCCGGCGCGCACCTGGACGCGGGCACCGGCCTTGCTGGCGCGCGTCTCACCGGCATGCATCTGCGCCTGCCGGGCTTTGGCGACGCCGGGCCCACCCTGGAGATCTTCAACTACGCGGACCTGGCCGAGCGCCCTGCCACGGCGGTGAACCGGCCCGGCTACGGGCACCTGGCTTTTGCCGTGGACGACGTGGCCCAGGCGCGGGCGGATGTGCTTGCCGCGGGCGGCGCGGCCGTGGGCGAGGTGGTGACCCTCTCCACCGCCACGGGCGGGCGCGTCACCTGGTGCTACGTCACCGATCCCGAGGGCAACGTGCTCGAACTGCAAGCCTGGTCGTAACCGCCCAGTTCCGGGGCGGCATCACTCTTTCGCAGGAGGCCTCATGATGGACACCTGCATCTTCAGCAGCGACTCGCCCTTTGTCGTCGCCCTGCAGGCCAGCGCGGAAGTGGCCAACGCCGGGGGGCCGGAACAGGCCGACCGCGCCGCCGCGCTTCTTTCCGACGCCGAACAGCTTTCGCAGCTGTGCACGGCCTGCTTCTGGGCCAGCCTGGAGGTGGAGGAGGGCCGCGAGGTGCGCGGCACCATCTCCATCTGCTCGCCGGAGTCCGTGCAACTCGCCCGCGCCTTCACCCATCCCGTGCCTGTCACCGTGCGCGACCTGGTGGCGCTTTTGACCGCCTCGCCCCGCACGCCGCTGGCCGTGCACGGCGGGCCGGAAGGCCTGCACGTTTGGGGCATGCTCGACGCCGAACCCGAAGGGCTCTTGCGCCTGCGCATTGCGGGCAACGGTATTTTGCTGGCCTCGCGCGCGCGCCGGGTGCTGGCGCTTTTGAACCAGGGCGTCATGTCCATCCCGGTGGCCGCGGACGAAATATCCCTTTCTCAGCTAGTGGCGCGCACCCTGGGCAAAGAGCGCTATTTGGAGGAGCACGGCAACGCCCCCGCCCGTTTCATCCGCGTGGTCACCACCATGATACGCCACGGCCACGGGGGCACGCTGGTGCTTGTGCCGCCAGGGGACCAGTCCTGGCGCGCGGGCGTCAGCTTCCGGTTCTGTTTCGACGAAGAGAGCGGCAGACTGCTGCAGCACAGCGTGCGCGACTTCGAGTCCGGCATGAACGAGGCCCTGCGCGGCTACGACGACCTGGTGGCCGGACGCGCCAATTGCGCCTCGCTTACGGATCTGCGCGAGCAGTACGATGCGGTGAATTACCTGCGCACCCTGAGCGAGTCCTTGTTCCGCCGCGTGGGCGACCTGGGGCTCATCGACGGCGCGGTCATCATGGACATGGATTTGATGCTGCACGGTTTCGGGGCCAAGCTGCTCTTCGGCCCGGAGGAGTTCGCCGTGACCACGCTGAACGCCGTGACCGGCCGCGTGCGCGAGGATGTGCCCCTGGCCGCGCTGGGGGGCATGCGGCACCAGTCGGCGGCGCGCTTTGTTCAGGCCAACCGCGAGACCGACGCCTTCGTGATCTCGCAGGACGGCCGGCTGTCCATGATCTCCTGGTCCGAGCGCACCCAGACTGTCGCCGTGGTGCAGAACATGGAGCACTTCATCTGGGAGTACCGGACGTTCTAGCTGGTGGAGCGCTGAGACTGACTACGCCTGGTTTCCGCAAGGAGGCCGGGCGTTTTTTTGTGCGGCCCGATGTTCTTCTCCACACGCTGGGGGGCGTTCCGGCGATGTGGTCGTGCCTGCGCGCAACAGATGGCTTCATTTATAGGACGATCAGCCCCGGAAGCGGGTAGCCGCATTGGTCTCAATCCCCATCATCTGAATTTCTGCGCATGGCTTCACCAGATACCAGCCCTAAATCGCAGGATTAATCTCCAATAAATCAAGACTGCTATGGTCGGATTTGTTGTTTTGTATTTGACAGCAGCTCTACGTAGGAATATTTGTGCCTTTCGGTATTGTATATATTGATTTCATCGTTTGATTTCATAGATAGAAACTATCGTTTGACGCAAATGAAGATGGAGGGCGGACGGATGCTGGTTTGGGGAACAAAGGGCAAACTCTTCCGAAATGATGCGATCTATTCCACGAGCTGCAAGAATTGCGGGCACTTCGAACATCTGAGTTATATTCTCGCCAAATATTTCCATTTGTTTTGGATTCCGACGATTCTTTGGGAAAAGGAAATCGGCCTCATCTGCACCAAGTGCAACGGCTCCATCACAGGTTCGGCAATCTCCGCGGAGATCCGCGCCGAAGTGCGCAAAAGCCTGCTGCCGCCGCGGAAAAGAGCGCCGTATTACACCGGGCTGGTCCTGGTCGCGCTGCTCGCCGCCGTGGGCGCCAAGGCGCACTACGAGCACAAGCACACCCTGCAGGACCTTGTGGCGCACCCGCAGCCGCACGACATCTATGTCGCGGACATGTCGGAGTTTGTGGTGACGGACAAGGCCGAAACCCTGCGCTACGGCGCGCTGCGCGTGGAAACCGTGCTGAACGAGGGCCAGGTGCTGGCAAAGATAGGCAATCTGCGCAGCGACAAGGCCCAGCGTATCGTCACCGAGGTGAACACGGGCAAGGCCGGCGCGGACGAAGCTTTCGGCGAGTCGGCCGTTCTCATCGGCCCGGCCGAGTTGCAGGCCCTGATGGACAACGGCACCATCAAAGACATCGTGCGCAAAGGCTAGCGGGTTCAAATTCTGGGCTGGCGGTTTGGGCCGCTTCCCTTTTGTGCTTTTTCGAGCGCCTCAGCCCACGTCGCCTCAGCCCACGGCAAGGCAGCCCGCGCCGGGCAGATAGCCCCGCGCCGCCAGCCAAGGCATGATCTCGGCCCTGGCCCCGCGCGAACCCACGTTGACGAGGATGAAGGACGCGGCGTCCTGCCCGGCAGGCCCGCGGCGCGGCACGGCCTCGCGGCTCAGCACTGGCGCGCCGTGCACCGTCTGGCCGATCTTTTTCGGATCGATGTCGATGTAGGCCGCAATGGCCAGCCCAAAAGCCTCAAGGGGCGCCAAATGCTGGCGGCTCACCCGCCCGGCCCCCCACACCCACACCTCCGGGTGGCGCGGATTGTTCGCCGCCAGCCAGTCCCACAGGTATGCGGCTTTGGCCCGCGCAAAGGCCGCCGGGCTGTAGGCCTCGGCCGTGCGCGAGAGCCGCGTGGGCGGGTCGTTCCACACCAGCACCTCTTGCGCAACCTTGGCCATGCGCGCGCCCTGGCCCAGCCAGCGCAGCCACATCTCGTAGTCCTCGGGAAAGGGCGCGGCCCCGGCTGCCGTGCCGGTGTTCGGCCGTGCGCCGCCATAGTGGTCAAAGGCCGTGCGCCGGAACATCACCGAGGGGTTGGCGATGGGCGCTTCCACAAAGCGGTTCAGGGCGATGTCTTCGGGCGTGGCCAGGGTGTTGATCCAGTCCACATAGTGCGCGTAGCCTGCGCAGGCGTGCCTGTCGCCGCCGAAGCGCACCAGCCCGGACACGAGGTCCAGGCTTTGGTCGGCGTCGAGCAGGGCCGCCTGCATGGCCAGGCGTTCGGGCAGGGCGGTGTCGTCGGCGTCCATGCGGGCGATGTACGGGGCGCGGCAGGCGGCGACGGCGGCGTTTCCGGCCAGGGCCACGCCCTGGTGCGGCAGGCGCACGGGGCGCACGCGCGCATCACGCGCGGCAAAGGCGCACAGCACGTCCCAGGTGCCGCGGCGCCCTTGGTCGTCGCTGCCGTCGTCCACGGCCACGACTTCGAAATCGGCGAGGGTTTGGGCCAGCAGGCTCTCCAGCGCCGCGGGCAGCGTTGCGCCCGCATTGCGGCAGGGCAGGGCGACGCTGACTCTGGGCGCGGCGAACACGCTTACCGCCTGTCGGGATCGGCGGCGCGGCGCTCGGCCACGGCGATGGCCAGACGGCACACCCCGCACAGGCCCGTGCTGGTGGGCGATCCGCACTGTTCGCACGGGGCCAAAGGCGCGCCGGTCTCCAGCTCCACAGTGGCGAAGGCTGGCCGGCCACGCTTCAAAAAGCCGTCGTAGAAGGCGATTTTCGAACCCGGGCTCTGGTGCTCCAGGTCGGCCCACAGGCGCTTGTGCCCGGTGAAGCTGGCCCCGCCGCTGTAGGGGCAGGGCGCGGTGTGGATCTCTATGCCGTTCAAAAAGGCGTAGCACCCGGTCTCGAACTCCGACAGGCGGTACAGCGGCTTGATCTTGCGCGCAAAGCCGCTTTCCGCGTCGAGGCAGGGGCCCTGGTCGGAAAGGTAGCCCGCGTCCCAGCGCAGGGTGTTGGCGAAGAGCCGCGCCACCTCGTCGTCCAGGTTGTGGCCTGTGGCCAGCACCTGGAAGCCGTCCTCCAGGGCCACGCGGTTGAACCAGTGGCGTTTGATCTTGCCGCAGGCCGAGCAGATGGGGCGGTTGATGTATTTCTTCACTTCCGGAATGGGCAGGCCTTCCTTCTCCAGCTCTACCACGCGCAGCTTGAGGCCGTGAAGCGTGCAGAAGCTCTCCACCTTGGTGCGCGCGGCCACGGACGACTTGGGAATGCCCAGGTCCACGTGCAGGCCGGTGACGTCGTAACCCAGGCGCGAGAGTTCAAGCATCAGGCTGAGGGAGTCCTTGCCGCCGGAAAGGGCCACCAGGACGCGCTCGCCGGGGTTGATGAGCCCGTGGCGGCGTATGGCCTTTTCCACCTGGCCGGTGAAGTAGGTGGCGAAACAGTCGCGGCAGAAGGCGGTGTTGTGGCTCGGCAGGGCGACTTCGGCCGGAGCCTTGCATTTGCGGCATTTCATGTCTGGTTCCTATCCCGTGCTCATGACCTTGCGGACGCGGATCTCGTCGCCGTCGTTCAGGCGGCTGTCCGGCGTCAGCAGCTGGTCGCCCCGGATGATGAGGGCGTCGTTGACGCGCAGGCCCAAGGCCTTTTGCAGCATGAGCACGGTGTTGTGGCGCTGAAAGGTCAGGGTCTTGTTGTCCGGCTCCACGTAAACGATGATCATGCTCGGGTCTCCTTGCAAAGATGGTGGGCAAGAGGTGCCTTTCCCCGGGCCGGGTTGTCAAGCCGGGATGCTGCGGAGAATGAGGCCAGGCGGAACAATTGTGTTGACCGGACGGAAAATCGGGATATACAGTGCAGTGTAAGAAAAGCCCTTCCCCCCAGAGGAGCGTGCGTATGGACAGGTCGAAGATTCTTGTTGTGGATGACGAAAAGCACATCCGCATGTTGTACCAGGAGGAACTGGAGGAGGCGGGCTATGCAGTGGTCACCTCGGACGGGGACGAGCCTATTCTCGAATTGCTCGACCGCGAGAAGCCGGAGGTTGTCATTCTGGACATCCGCCTCGGGCCGGACCGCTCCGGCCTTGATCTGCTCCAGCTCATTCGCGGACGCGACGCGCAAGTGCCGGTGATCCTCTCCACCGCGTACGACAGCTTCCAACACGACCTCAAGAGCATCGCGGCGGACTACTACGTGGTCAAGTCCGTTGATCTGGGGGAGCTGAAGAACAAGGTGCGCCAGGCCCTGGCGCGCAAGGCCTGACTGAAGCCCACACGTTTTGATGCATAGGCCCATGCTTCGAAGCCAGGCCCATTCAATACAGGCGGCGCTGAGGCAAGCGTCGTTGCATTCTTGGGCTACGGCCTAGCGGTTCTTCTCGCGGATCTCATAGCCGAAGTGGCGGTCCTGCAGCCAGCGCACGCCGAACAGATCGCGCACGCCCGCCACGGCGCGCTCCCAATTCCCATACTTGCTCATGCCCATGTGCCGCTCGCGGTGGTTCACGGGCATTTCGGCCACAGTGGCGCCCTCCAGCTTCATGAGCGTGGGCAGGTAGCGGTGCATGCCCTTGAAGCGCGGAATTTTGAGCAGCATGTCGCGGCGCATCACCTTGAGGGAGCAGCCCGTGTCGCGCACGGATTCGCGCGTGATGCGGTTGCGGATGGCGTTGGCGATTTTGGAGGCGTAACGCTTGCTGAAGGTGTCCTGCCGCTTTTTGCGCCAGCCTATGGCCATGCCGTAGCCCTGGTCGAACAGGGCGAGCATGGCCGGGATGTCGGCGGGGTCGTTCTGCAGATCGGCGTCCATGGTGACCACAATGGGGTGGGCGGCCTGGTCGAACCCGGCGCAGAAGGCGGCGGACTGGCCGCGGTTGCGCGTGAAGGCCAGGTAGCGCACCTCCTGGTTGCCCTCGGCCAGGTGCATCAGCACGGCCAGGCTCTTGTCGGTGCTGCCGTCGTCCACAAAGACCACCTCCCACGTGCGGGAGAGCGGGCGCATGGCGCGGGCTATCTCGTCAAAGAGGCGGGGCAGGTTTTCTTCCTCATTGTAGACGGGGATGACGATGGAGACGCTCTGGGTGTTTGGCATGGCCGGGGTATAGGAAATTTCCAGCCCGGTGTAAATAAGCGTTGACAGGGAGAGGGGTGGGGACTACATACCCCTTCTCGACGCGGAATGCCGCTTCGAATGTGTCGCGGGGTGGAGCAGTACGGTAGCTCGTCGGGCTCATAACCCGAAGGTCGTAGGTTCAAATCCTGCCCCCGCTACCAAAAGAATCAAGGGCTTAGAGTCGAAATGACTTTAAGCCCTTTTCTGTTTCCCCTTCCTCATACAGGGGGCCTGTCCGGACAGTTGTCGCGCGACATTTACTTTTGCCCCCCCGCGACGTTTACCTTTGTGCAGCCCCGCTGGGGGCTTTCATTCGTGGCGTACAATTCGGCACTGATTGGAGCGCAATTCGGCACGCCATGTTCGCGTTCCCCCTCATGTTTCCATCGCACCCGCCAGGAGCCTTTTGCTTGGCCGTGGCGTCTTGCCCGCTTCAGCGGGGATGCGGGTATTTTTCGAGGGTATTGCCTTGCCGCGGGAGACGGCACGCGGCTGCCTCATCAATGAGAGTGCAGAACGTCCAAGTCCGCGTCTTGGCGGTGGGAGGCGAAAGGCTGAAGCCTTGGGATCCATTTGGAAAGAGACGGCAGGTATTCGTACGTTTTGGTCGCGCCCGCGGCGGAAACAAACGGAACATGGACCAGGCGGTCGTGACTTCGAGCCTTTTATTATATTTTCTTCAATGACATATAGACAGCGATTTAAAATATTCGTATGCCGTGGCTGCTTGTATAAGAAATAGCAATATTCATGAAAGTGTGCTTCTGCGCGCCCAGGCGCGGCACAGTTGTGAGGGGACGCCGCGTTTCGGCCAGCCGGAACGATAACGAGAAGTGAGGCCGCTTTCTCGTTTGCGGCCCGGGTTGCGCTTCGCGGCGGCTGCAGCCAGGGAACCTGCGCTCCGGCTGTGGAGCAGAAGTGATGTATGTCTTGTTTGATATATTGTCTTGACCTTTTCGTTGCTTGCTGCGTATGCCGAACCCCCCCCGTTTGCCTGTGGTGCAATGCCTTATAAAAAGGCGCAATCCAGTTTTCGGCAATGTATTGCCATTTTGCAAAACTGCGTATATATTTGCTGCATGAGGTGTAATCCTTCCCGCTCAATATGCACCAGTGGCGAGAAGTAATCTTCGCATGTGGAGAAATGGAAAACACCAGGTAGGAGTGTGATGGCAACTGACCGGAAGACATGTGCGCAGGGTTTTGTGGTGACGCGCCAGCCGGTGTTCGACAGAAGGCTTGAGCCCTGGGGAACTTCCATGTGCTTCGCGCAGTCCGATCTGGATGATTCTCTTTTTGGCGACGAGACTTCCGCAAGCATATTGCTTGAGGCCTATCTGCCCCAGCGCGGCTTCGCCAACGAGAAGACCATCGTCTTCTTCCCGGCCCAGGCGGTTTTGGAGGGCGCGCCCCGCCTTCTGTGGCCGCAAAACATGCTGGTCGAGGTGGACGAGGCCGCGGGCACCGTTCCCGGCCTGGCCTGCGCCATTGCCGAAATAAAGAAGGCCGGCTACGGCATCGCCGTCAGCGGCTACACCAACAACGCGGCCTGCGGCGCCCTCACCCGCTTGGCGGATGTCGTGGTCATCGACGCCACCGCCCCGGCCCTGGGCGAGCTGGTGGCGGCCGCGCGCGGCACGGGCGTCAAGACCATGGTCAACGGCCTCTCCAACTGGGAGGTCATGCTCCACGCGCGCAATGCCCAGGCCGACATGCTGCAGGGCTTCTTCTTCAATCAGATGAGCCTGCGCCCAAGCGCCAAAAGCATCACGGCCACGCAGCTTTCCCGCCTGCGCCTGCTGGAGTGCCTGGGCAAGCCGGATGCCGACTTCAAGGCCCTGGCCCGCCTGGTGGAGGCCGACGCGGCCTTGACCTACCGGCTGCTCCTGTTCCTCAACTCCGCCGGGTTCGGCCTGGGGCGCAAGGTGGAGTCCATCCAGCAAGCCATTGTGCTGGCCGGATGGCAGCCCCTGCACAAGTGGTTGGAAATCATTCTGCTGACGGACCTTGCCCCCTCGGCGCGGCACCAGGAGCTGTGCTACTACGCCGCGCAGCGGGCGGGCTTTTTGAAGCGCGTGGCCAAGGCCGCCGGGCGCGATGCGCTCATGCCCGTGCTCTCGCTTTTGGGCCTGCTTTCGTACGTGGAGCCCATTCTGGAGATGCCCCCGGCCCAGGCCCTGGCCAACATTCCCGTGGCCGACGGCATCCGCCTGGCCCTGTGCGGGCGCAAGAGCCCTTATTCGCCCTGGCTGGCCCTGGTGCACGCCATGGAGCGCGCCGACTGGGACGAGGCCGAGCGCGTGGGCGCCAGCGCCGGGTTGTGCATGGCCGAGCTGTCGCGCTGCTACCGCGAATCCTTCGTGGAGGCGGACACCCTGTTCCGCGCTCTTTCCTCGCCCGCGCCCGACGTGGTCTAGCTTCCCGCGCAAAGGTCGCGCCCGGCAGCCTGCTCGTCAGGCCTCGCTGTCAGGCGCTCTGTCCATGCCGCTCCCGAAGTGGCCGGCCAGCTGAACTGCGCGGTATGTCTTCGGCGGATGCTCGCTCGGACCGGTTCTGCCGAATGTCAGGGCCGGACGTCCGCCTCGGATGCCGGTTGCGCCGTTTCCGGCCCCGCCCCTGGCACGCTCACCACTGCTCCCGTAGACTTGCCCACCGTCGATTCCGCTTCGACTATGCCGGGCCTTGCACAATGCGCTTGCTGCGTTCGTCGGATGCCGTGCGTGGCCGCGGGCAGAGCTCCCTGGCCCCCGGCGCCCTCGCCCGGCGCTTGCAGTCTTGCGCCTGTGCGGCTAGCATCCAACGTGCCGTGGAGGGCGATCCGGTGTTGTTCCCGGCCGTGCCGCCTGTTCGCCATGCATCGCCCACGGGCAACGCTTTCTGGCACCGTATCCCGGCACAGCCCGCAAACCACCGTCAGCCGCCACTGTCAGCCGAAAAGGAGCGCCCCCCATGTCCCCACTCATTTCCGTGACCAAAGACACCCGCATCGGCTGGATAGGCACCGGCGTCATGGGCCTTTCCATGTGCAAACACCTCATGGACGCGGGCCACCCGGCCACCGTGTTCAACCGCACCCGCGCCAAGGCCGAGCCGCTGCTGGCCAAGGGCGCCGCCTGGGCCGAAAGCCCGCGCGCCGTGGCCGAGGCCTCGGACGTGGTCTTCACCATCGTGGGCTACCCGGACGACGTGCGCCGCGTGTACCTGGAGGCGGACGGCGTGCTGGCGGGCCTTGCGCCGGGCAAAATCGCCGTGGACATGACCACCACGAGCCCCAGCCTGGCTGTGGAGATTTTCGCCGCTGCGCAGGCAAAGGGCGCGCACACCCTGGATGCGCCTGTTTCCGGCGGCGACGTGGGCGCTAAGAACGCCGCCCTGTCCATCATGGTCGGCGGCGAGGCGAATATCTTTGAGGCCGTGCGACCGCTGTTCGAGCGCATGGGCCGCATCATCGCGCACCAGGGCGCGGCCGGGGCCGGGCAGCACACCAAGATGTGCAATCAGATCGTCATCGCCGGGAGCATGATCGGCATGTGCGAGAGCCTGCTCTACGCCACGCGCGCCGGGCTGGACCCCCAGGCCATGCTCGGGTCCATCACCAAGGGCGCGGCGGGCTGCTGGAGCCTGGACAATCTGGCTCCGCGCATTCTCAAGGGCGACTTCGCGCCCGGCTTCATGATCGACCATTTCGTGAAGGACATGGGCATCGCCCTGGACGAGGCCGGGCGCATGGGCCTCACGCTGCCGGGCCTTGCGCTGGTGCATTCCCTGTACGCGGGTGCGGCCAAGCACGGCCACGGCCGCGACGGCACCCAGGCCCTGTTCCTGGCCTTGAAGGAACTGGCAGCGGCATAGCCGCGCGCGCCTTTGAGGCCGGGCGCTTCGGCGTCCGCATAAAAAAACGCCCGGTTACGGGCGTTTTTGCATTGCAGCGGGGAGTGGGGAAGGGCGCATGGGGAATTGAGCCTCTCAGGCCGCTCCCAGCAGATCCGTTCCATACGAGTTGTCGACCACGCATAGCCATCTGCCGTCAGGCTCTTCACGGAACACGTATGTGGCGCGCCGTGTGCTGCGCGATGGCATTCCGCTTGAATCGACGGTTTCCAGGATGGTCTCCATGATGACAAGCGCAGTGCCGCCACTCTGAATGACCTGCATTTCGCCTTGCTTCACAACCAGGCTGTGGTTGAAATATTCGGCAATGGCGAGGAACGCCTTGCGGATATGCTCCTTGCCTCTGGCGATCAGGCCGGGCTTGATGACGAGCGCCGCGTCGTCCGCGTAAAATTCCATCAAAGCGTCGAAATCCTCGCGGGTGATCGCCTTGTCAGCAGCCTCGATGGCCGCTCGGATCGGTTGAAAATCCATGTCCCGCTCCTTCATTCTTCGCTAGCCCTTGGTTTCGCAACGGGCCACCAGGGGCTCGAAGGTGCCGGTCTCCGGCAGGTAGCTCAGAAGCTCGCCCTTCTGCATGTCGAAGTACCAGCCGTGCAGATACACGTGGCCTTGCATCACCCGCTCCCACAGCCAGGGAAAGGTCAGCAGGTTCTCCAGGGAGACCAGCACCGAGGCCTGCTCGCAGGCGCGCTGCCGCAGGGGCTCGTCCTTGTTCGGCAGCTTGGTGGCGACTTCGTTGAGGGCGGACTCGGCAATGGTCACCCACGGGGCGATGAACTCGCCCAGGGCGTCGCGGTCCGGGGCCATGAGGGCCTGGATGCCGCCGCAGCAGGAATGCCCCAGCACGATGACATGCTCCACTTGCAGCACCTTGACCGCGTATTCCAGCGCGGCGGAAACGCCGTGGCGGCCAGGCGCGGTTTCGTACGGGGGCACCAGGTTGGCCACGT
>Ga0209373_10003170_pt1 | contig 15509 bp, 9 predicted proteins | sample Higcelweek5metaG_FD_187173 | JGI IMG/M metagenome (GOLD analysis project Ga0209373, IMG submission 187173) | Freshwater pond sediment microbial communities from the University of Edinburgh, under environmental carbon perturbations - High... | ecosystem: Environmental > Aquatic > Freshwater >...
TGCCGCCTCATACTTGCTTCATCCTCTCCGAGGCGAAGACAGCTTCTGAGTGATGCGGGGATTGCTTTTACCGCTGCCACTGTTGATTGTGAAGAGGTATGGCCACCCGGCCTTGAAGGAAAGGAAATAGCGGAATACCTCGCCTCTGTAAAGGCCGATGCGTTTGCGGGAAAACTCGCTGAAAATGAAATACTTATAACTGCTGACACAATTGTTTGGTGTCACGGACTGGTGCTTGGCAAACCGGCAGATGCGGAGGAAGCAAAGAAGTTTCTAAGGCTGCTTTCAGGTTGCGACCATGAAGTGATAACCGGCCTGTGCCTTACTGACATCAGCAGAAAACATATCTTCTCAGTTACTACCATGGTTACTTTCAGGGAGCTGAGTGAAGAGGAAATAGATTTCTATGTAAGGGAGTACAGACCTTATGATAAGGCAGGGGCTTACGGCATCCAGGAATGGATCGGGCTGAGAGCCATAACAAGGATAGCAGGATCTTACTATAATGTTGTAGGAATGCCTGTGAGCGAACTTTATTCCGAACTTCTGAAATTTAAAAGAATGTAAATATTAAACTTACTGTTATGTTAAGAAAATCATTGTTTATCCTGACTCTGTTAATCATTGTGTCAGCGCCCCGGCTTAAGGCTGATGAGGGCATGTGGATACCTCTTCTGATTGAAAAATACAACATCAGGCTGATGCAGGAGAACGGTTTTAAACTCACCGCTGAAGATATTTACAGCATCAACAAAGCCTCCATGAAGGACGCTGTTGTGATTTTCGGCGGTGGTTGTACCGGGGAGTTTATCTCCGACCAGGGTCTCATACTTACGAATCACCATTGCGGGTACGGTTCTATACAGAATCATTCCACGCTTGATCACGATTATCTTACAGACGGTTTCTGGGCTATGTCGAAGGATGAGGAGTTGTCGAACCCGGGGCTTTCAGTAACCATTCTGAAGTACATGGAAGATGTCACTGAAAAGGTAATGAAGGGTGTCACTGAAAATATGCCGAAGGATGACCGTGAAGCAATCATAAATGCCAATATCACAGCCATAAATACCGAAGCAGTAAAGGGAACACATTACCTTTCAATGGTAAGGCCCTTCTTCCTGGGAAACCAGTATTTTCTGATTGTTAATGAGGTGTTCAGGGATGTCAGGCTTGTAGGTGCGCCACCCTCTTCAATAGGTAAATTCGGTGGTGACACTGACAACTGGGTCTGGCCGCGCCATACAGGTGACTTCTCGCTGTTCAGGGTCTATGCTGATAAGGACAATAAGCCCGCAGCATGGTCGAAAGATAATCTGCCCTACAGGCCGGCATATCATTTCCCTGTCTCACTGAAAGGTGTCAGGGAAGGAGATTTTACAATGGTATTCGGATATCCGGGCAGGACACAGGAATACGCTCCCTCGAACCATATTACCATGCTGAAGGATGTCATATACCCTAAACAGGTTGAAATCCGTGGCACCAAAATATCCATTATGGAACAGGAAATGGCAAAGGATCCGATGGTACGCATTCAGTACTCGGGTAAAGCATTCGGACTATCAAACGGCTGGAAGAAATGGATAGGGGAGATACAGAGCCTGAATCAGGTGAACGGTGTGGCTAAAAAGGAGGCATTCGAAGATGGGTTTTCAAAATGGGTCTCGTCTGATCCCACTCGTACATCGAAATACGGAAAGATATTTGAGCAGTATGATGAGATCTACCGCGACTACCAGACATATTATCTTGTAAGCGTTTACACATCTGAGGTTTTTTTCTCGAACGGTGCAGAGGCTGTGGGTCTGGCTAACAGTTTCAGAACTGCTGTTGACCTGGCCTCCAGGAATGACCCGAAACTGAAGGAAGAGCTGGCCAGGCTGGAGAATGTATCATCGGGTTTCTTCAAAAACTACAATTCCAATGTTGACAAGAGGCTGTTTGCGGCGGTTATGAAGCTTTACGGCGGGAATGTCGCTCCTGAATGGCAGACTCAGGCTTACAAGGATCTCTATACAAAGTGCCGTGGTGATTTTGCCTCAGTCGCTGATAAGCTTTTTGCAAAATCTCTCTTCGCCGATGAGAAGAAGGTTACCGCACTCCTGAAGAATTTCAATCCGGCGACAGTTCGAAAGGATCCGTTTTATCTGCTCGCTGAGGCAGCCTCGGAACTGCTTGATAAAAGGGTGAGACCGCAGCTTTCTGTGCTTGAAGGGAGACTGGCTGATCTCAATAAGCTCTATATGGCCGGCCAGCTTGAACAGGGCAAGGATAAGGTCTTTTACCCCGATGCAAACTCCACACTCAGGCTTTCATACGGCAAAGTAATGGGTTATGATTCGAGGGACGCCGTGTGGCATAAGTACTACACAACTCTGACCGGTGTGATGGAAAAGGACAATCCTGCCATCTATGATTATGATGTTCCGGAAAGGCTCAGGGAGCTCTATGCGAAGAAGGATTTCGGCAGGTACGCCTTCGAAGGTGACATCCCGATATGCTTTATTGCAAATAACCACACAACGGGCGGCAATTCAGGCAGTCCGGTACTGAATGCCGACGGGCACCTTATAGGGGTCAATTTTGACCGTGCCTGGGAGGGGGTTGCGAGTGATATCATGTATAACCCGAAGCAAAGCCGCAATATCAGTCTTGACATACGGTATGTCCTGTTTATAATTGACAAATTTGCCGGAGCCGGGTACCTGATTGATGAAATGAAAGTGGTGGAGTAGGTTGGTTTATGGGTGCATGGGATTATAGGTTTATGGGTGAATGGGATAAATTGGTTAAGTTTTGAAGGGAAGGAATTTCCCCTCCTTGACAAGAGCCTGCCCGCCCACTGGCGGGAGGGGTGGCCGTCCGCCGGCTGGCGGGCGGACGGGGTGGTCTGTCACCTTCCGTGAAGCCCGGTGATATTCCTTTACCTGAAACACGAACGCCTGAAGCCTTGTCTCAAGGGATACCGAATCCTGACCGTCGTAGGCGATGTTCAGAAAGGGGATATTTCCGTTATCCTTCCTGAAAGCGTCACTAACTGATGCAACCACTGTCCCCGGCATACAGGTGAACGGAAGGATGGCCGCTATTCCCGACACGCCCCTGTTGGCCAGCGCAACCGAAGTGCCCATTGCAATGGGGGGGTCACCGTCATAAAATTCATTAATATAGGTGTTGCACAGCGTCAGCATTTCGTGCAGTGAAACATCCTTCGCGTGGTCAGTCAGCTCTTTGATCCCTTTTAGGAGCGACCCTGCAATTATATTCTGTCCCACAGCCTGAATCTTCGATTTTACAACGCCCTTCATATCGCCCTTCCATCTGCTGTCACGCGTAAAGCGATAGGTGGAGTAGTAAATCCATTCAGAGAAGGGTCCTATTATTACCTCTACTCCCAGGTCTTCGAGCCTGTTTGCGATGTTACCGTTACAGAAAGCATTATCACGCATGAAGATCTCACCGTTGATCGCCACCACAGGCTTTCGTTGACTTTTGTCAACCCTTACAGCCATAAAATCTTTTGCAATCCCCACAAGCTCCTTATGAAGACCGGCAGCTCCCTTCTCAATGCAATTTTCAAGTCTTTTCAGAGAGTCTGCATAAAGGCTTTCAGACTCACCCCTGTTAACTTCATAAGGCCGCGTCTCACGGTATATTTTCCGTGTAAAATCGGCCGCAACGAATCCCTTCCATGCATTTATCCTGAATTTTTGCCCGTGTTTCCCGGCAATATCCTCATAGGAAGTGTCATTTGAGGGCGTAATCAGTTCTGCCTCGCTGAAACCGAGCCTGTCGAAGAGGATCCTGTGAAACTGGTTATACTGTCCGAACCGGCAGGGTCCGTTATGGTCCGGCATGAAGAAGCTCATTTTAGAAGGATCCGCTCCGGGTTCCATCAGCTTTTTCAGGAAGCTGCCCGTTGTACAGATCATAGGGAAACACTCTTTTGACGATGTGTATTTTCTGCCAATGGCCAGGGCATCACTGTCCATTCCGGGAAGGACTTCCGAAGGGACACCTACGCTCCTGGCAGCCGCGGCAACCATGAAGGCACCGTCATACATGTATGGAAAGTACAGAATCCTGTCTTTGGGAGGCGATGAAGGACTGGGCCGCGGCCTGTAAACAGTCATCTCCTTTTTTTCATTCTTCTCAGCTCCCCTCAGACTGTCAAGAAAGGCCTCGATACGGGTCACCATTCCGGCGTCTGCCGAATGCTCGTCAACTTCAAGATGAAGGAATGGTTTGCCCTTGAGTTCCTCGGTTATATAATGCCATATGAACGAGTCGGGACCACAGCGAAAGTTGCTCAGATAGACAGCATAAAACCCCGGTGTTTTTGCCACCAGCTGTGCCGCTGCAATCATTTTTTGCCCGTTCGGCCAGTACATGTTCCTGTAGCTGTCAAAGATATTGTAGGGTGTAAGGTCAAGCATATCTATGGGGATGGGCATGACATTCTGCGTAATGAGTTTGTCGATAAGCCCTAGGTTCAGGTGCGGGTCAGAACCGTTGTAAGGTCTGCCAAGAAGGACCACCGGCCTGCAGTTGGCGGGAATACTGTTCATGACTTCCTTACCGTAACTTATAAGCCTCTTTTCAAATGTTATCTGAACCGCATCTGCCTTGTAAATTGCGGCCCTTACATCCTCTTTTTCAATCCCGAATTTTCCGAAGAAGAACTCTGAAAGCTCTTTTACAAGGGCCCGCTCGAAGAACCTGAAATGAAGCGTCGGCATAAGAAGCTTCGACTCGTCAACTTTACCCTTCAGCGCTGCCCTTACCATAAAGGGGTATGTCTGCACCCAGGGACAGTTGCAGTTCATCGTTTTGTTTCCCTCACGGGCTTTGGCATTTACAATAAAAGGCAGGAAGATGTAGTCGGCTTTCTTTTCAAGAAGATCAATCACGTGTCCGTGCATCAGCTCCACAGGCAGGCACGTCTCTGCGGTCATGGCCTCAATTGACTGGGTTACAAGTGACTTGTCAGATTCCCTTGAAATGACAACTGTAAAACCCAGTTCCTCGAAGAATGTTCTCCAGAAGGGGAACTGCTGGTAAAAGACCATCAGTGCCCGCGGAATGCCAATTGTGGTATTCCTACCTTTAATCTTCTCCGCGAAACCCTCCATCAGCATTTCTGTTCTGGCTTTAAAGAGGTTGGGGATATTGTTAGCAGTTTTTTTTCTCCCGTCGGTCTCGTATTTTTCGCATCTGCCTCCGTAGAACAGCGATTTCTTTTCTCCGGTGATGGTCACCCTTCTTATTTCACAGTGGTTAGTGCAAGCCTGGCATACGAACCTGCTGACATCGTATGTCACATTGCGGACACCAAATCCCTTGAATGTTGTTTTCTGACCGGGCGTCATGGCTCTCTGTGCGAGTATAGCCGCGCCTATTGCCCCTGTCACGTCAAAGTGCGGGGGTATGATTATCTTTTTGCCAAGCACCTGTTCAAAGGCTGCAACAACCGCTTTGTTGTTGGTTACCCCGCCCTGGAAAAATATCCTGTCACCCACTTTACGGTCGCCCACTACCTTCTGCAGATAATTGTAGACAATTGAATAGGCCAGCCCGCCAACCAGGTTTTCATTACGTGCCCCTTTCTGCATGAATGAGTTAAGGTCCGATTCCATAAAAACAGTACAGCGGTCACCCAGTTTCACGGGAGACTCTGACCTGAGAGCCATGCATCCGAACTCCTTAACGATTTTTATATTCAGCTTTTCAGCCTGTTCCTCGAGGAATGATCCTGTGCCTGCTGCACAGACTTTGTTCATTTCGAAGTCGACAACCACCCCGTTTTCGATGCTTATATACTTGGAGTCCTGCCCCCCGATCTCGAAGATAGTGTCAACAGTAGGGTCATAGTCAATGGCTGCTGTAGCCTGGGCGGTAATCTCATTCTGAATAGTGTCTGCACCGATGAAATCACCTGTCAGGTACCGCCCTGACCCTGTAGTGCCTGCACCAATCACATCAACATAATCACCTGCCTCATCAAATATCTCTGTCAGGCCTCTTTGTATTGCTTCCAGCGGTTTACCCGCCGTAGGAAGATATCTTCTGGAAACCACCCTGTGCTGTTCATCTATCAGCACTACATTTGTGCTAAGTGATCCGATATCGAGTCCGAGGTAGACAGGGATCCTCCCGCCGCCCTCTTTCAGGGTATGAACCGTTTTGTCGTATTCAGCCTCCGACTCCCTGAGCTTAGGCAGGCTGGCATAAGCTGCAGAATTATCGGCCAGATATTTTTCAAGCAGATCGAGGCCTTTAAAACTATTCATTTCCGCACTGCATGACAGGGCGTACATTACCGCACCTATTGCACCCATAGATGCATGGTGACCGGGTATTACAAGTTCGCCGTCCTTCAGGTCCAGGATATCCCTGAATGCCTTTACCATTCCTGCATTTGCTGCTACGCCTCCAGAAAAGATCACAGGCTTTTTTATCTCCTTGCCTCGGGCCATATTGCTCCTGAAGTTACGGGCCAGGGCATAGCACAGACCGGCAACGATATCATGCAGGGGAGTTGCGATCTGCTGGTGATGGATCATATCACTTTTGGCAAAGACACTGCACCGTCCTGCTATCCGGGGAGGGTCAACGGATCTCAGCGCCATTTCACCGAATTCCTTCTCGATAGGCACACCTATTCGCCTTGCCTGCTGGTCAAGGAATGAACCGGTCCCTGCCGCACAGATGCTGTTCATTTCAAAGTCGACCAGCCTTGAATGTCCGTTGGAAGGATCTTTCTCGAGCAAAATAAGCTTGGAATCCTCACCGCCGATCTCTATGACAGTCCTGGCTGACGGGAATAACCTTCCTGAAGATGTTGCCTGTGCAATTATTTCATTGACGAATGTTCCGCCGATCAGTTCAGAGGCGAGGTTTCCGCCCGATCCTGTAACCGCAATTCCCTTAAGGAATCCGGCCGGGCGATTGAGGAACAGCGTTCTGAGCCTGTTGTTCAGAACGTTAAATGGTCTTCCCTGCACATAATCATAATAATCCTCAACTATATTCAGATCTTCGTCCATCACTACAGTATTCAGTGACACAGATCCGATATCCAGACCGATGAAAAAGTAACGACAGTCAGGAGTTGACTCAGAAGATTCTATATCCATATCCTGCCAGGTTAAAAGGCTCAAAAAGCCTTTCCGGTTTAACCGGTTGCGAACTTAAAGATAGAATATATTTTGTGCTGACGGGCTATTTATTGGAAAAAGATGACAAATATCACCAATGACTATATTTTCTCAATTAAACCCATTCTGCTTTCAGCACGGCACCTGAGGCACTTATCATAATCTGCTTTACAGGAACTTTCCGCGAGGCCCTGGTAGTGGCGGCTCTGACAAGCTGCATTAATCCCCCGCAGCATGGAACCTCCATAATCATAACAGTAATTGTATTGACCATGGCTATGTCTATCAGCGCAATAAGCTTGTCGACATATATTTCGGTGTTACTGTCCAGTTTCGGACAGGCAATTGCAAGCGAATGATTTTTAAGGTACCTGCTGTGAAAATCCCCGACTGAGAACGCCACACAGTCGGCTGCGAGGAGCAAATCCGCATTACGGAAATATGAGGCACCCGGATTGATAAGATGCATTTGCACAGGCCACTGTCTTAATTCGGAAGCACTATCCACGGCAGGTGCTCTTTGCATGTTGACAGGAGCGGCAATCACCCTCTCAGCGCTTCCCGGACAACCGCTCTCACGGTGCACATACTTCGGTGCCTGAGCCTGAATTACTGCCTTTTCATCGAACGCCTCGGCATCCCGTTGTTCAACGGTTATTGCACCCTCGGGACAGTGTCCCAGGCAGGCTCCGAGACCGTCACATAAAACATCAGATACCAGTTTTGCCTTGCCGTCAATAATCTTTAGGGCGCCCTCATGACAGTTAGGAATACACTGCCCGCAACCGTTGCACTTCTCCTCGTCGATCTTAATTATATCTCTCTTCAATCTAAGTCTTTTTAACGTATACAAAAATCCAACAAAAAGGACTGATAATTGTTCAGGCAATAAAAAAAATGACCAGAAATATTTCTGATCATTTTTTCTATTTCTGCGCCAGGGTTATGATTGTCACTGCCGCTTCGAAGGGCTGTTGCCCTCAGGTAATTATTCGGCAATCAGACCGCGGTTTTTAAGCAGCGCATCAATCCCCGGTTCCTTGCCCCTGAAGGCGATGTACATTTCAAGTTCGTCCTTCGAACCCTTACGTGAGAGTATCTCTTTTTCGAATTTTGATGCGACATCCCTGTTGAAAATATCACCTGTCTCCTTGAATGCGCTGAAGGCATCGGCATCAAGCACTTCACACCAGATGTAACTGTAATATCCGGCAGAGTAACCTCCCGAAAAGATATGGCTGAAATAGGTTGACCTGTAGCGGGGGATAATCTCGCTGATGAGACCGTACTTGTCCATGGCGCTCTTTTCGAATTCTGCCACGTTTACTTTAACCGGTTCTGTAAGTGAGTGATACTCCATGTCCAGTGATGAGGCAGCGAGGTATTCAACAGTAGTAAATCCGGTGTTGAATTTGCCTGCCTTTTCAAGTTTTTCAATGAGCTCATCGGGAATTATCTCGCCAGTCTGATAGTGCTTCGCATAGACTTTGAGAACTTCGGGTTCAAGTACCCAGTGTTCCATAATCTGTGAGGGCAGTTCCACAAAGTCTCTCGAAACACCGCTTGAATAAACGGTATTTGACAGAAGGCTGTGCAGGGCATGTCCGAATTCATGGAACAGGGTATTGGCTTCATCCGGAGTAATCAGTGCCGGAGCATCACCCTGCGGAGGGGTGAAGTTGGTAACCATGCTTACAAGCGGCGTCACGAACTGACCGTCATTGTCAATTCTCTGTCCTCTCATAGCGCTGCACCATGCACCTCCGCGCTTTGAGGCACGCGGATAGTAGTCTATCATCAGTATGCCGACATGTTTTCCGTCACGGCTTACCTCAAAAGTCTTTACATCAGGATGATATTTGGGAATATCTGTACGTTCAGCAAATTCGAGGCTATAGAGTTTGTTGGCGACATAAAACATACCGTCTGTGACGTTGTTTACAGCGAAATAGGGCCGGAGCTCTTCCTCGCTGATATTGTACTTTTCCTTGCGGATCTTTTCGGTATAGTAGAACCAATCCCAGGGCTCCAGCTTGAAGTTGCCGCCCTCCCTGTTGATCATATCCTGCTGAGCCTTTGCTTCCTCTTTTGCAACCGGAAGAGCTGCTGTCCATATCTCTCCGAGGAAGCTGAGTACTCTCTCAGGCTCCTTTGACATGTTGCGTTCAAGCACATAGTCAGCGTGACTCTTATAACCCAGAAGGTTTGCTTTCTCAACTCTCAGTTCGGCAATTTTGGAAGCTGTCTCATTGTTATCCTTGTCGTTGCCGTTATTTCCGCGCATCATATAGCCCCTGAACATTTTCTCCCTCAGGGCCCTGTTGTCAGCATAAGTCATGAAGGGGAAGTAGCTGGGAGCCTGCATTGTGAAGAGCCATTTGCCTTCCATGTCCTTTGCTTTGGCAGCTGCAGCAGCCTGAGCTTTTACTCCTTCAGGAAGCCCTGAAAGATCAGCTTCGTTATCTATTACGAGGGTGAACCCGTTTGTCTCTGCAAGCAGGTTCTCTCCGAAGTTTAATGAAAGAAGCGAAAGCTCCTCGTTCAGTTTGCGCAGTTTGTCCTTGCCTTCAGCATCGAGGCCGATTCCGTTCCGGATAAACCCGAGATAGCTGTCTTCCAGCAGCTTGCTTTCCTCAGGAGTCAGATTGAATTTCTCCCTGTTTTCATATACGGATTTCACCTTTTCAAACAACTTCTCATTGAGTGAAATGGCATCCCTGTGCTTTGAGAAGAGGGGAGACATCTCCCTTGACAGGGCCTGGATCGAGTCATTGGTGTTTGCGGAACTCAGAGGTCCGAAAGCACGCTGTGTTTTTTCAAGCAGTTCACCGGTAAACTGCAATGCCTTGATAGTGTTTTCAAATGTCGGGTCTTCGGTATTATTGATTATGGCATCTACTGCAGCCAGTTCCTCTTCCATGCCTCTTATGAAAGCAGGCTTGAAATGGTCAAGTTTGATCTGATCAAACGGGGGAACGCCAAACGGGGTGTCCCATTCGCAGAAGAAGGGGTTCTCACATACTTCCTTTTTACAGGAGGCAGCCGCAAGGGCAACTAACATCATCATGAATAACAGTTTTTTCATAGGTGGGTTTATTGTTTAGGAGCATTAAAAATATCACTTTATTGCATTAAAGCAAAAAAGGCGGGCTGAGTGCCCGCTAATTTCACATTTCTTAACTCATTTATTCAAATTCTACCAGGGGATCTCCCTTTCTGACCTTATCACCGCGTTTGACCAACATCTTCCTGACCTTTCCGTCTCGGTCAGACAGTACTTCGCAGTAGGTTCTGTTGATCATCAGGTAAAAGAGGGTTTCGCCTTTTGTGACAGTTTCACCCTCTGAGATAATCTCATCTTCACCGGTATATGTATATGTTGTTCCGGAATAAAGAAACACCACACCTGTTTGAGGGGATAGAAGCAGTTTGTCTTTGGATACTCTCCCGGAAGATGATTTTGAGATCTCGGCCTTCCTGTCCTCAACCTCTTTAATGAACCTTGTCTTTGCTACGCCAGACTTATAATCGCGGTACTGGCGGTCGTGCATCGCCAGTTCGAACAGTTCCTCGTCATCCTTACCAGTACTCCATTTGTTCTCCTCCATCTCCTTCCGGTATGTGTCAAGTGCGTCAGGATAGTTATCCTGGGGAGTACCCTCGTAAAATTCTTTTCCTTCCTTCTTCGCCAGTTCGATAAGTACCGGTGCCAGCGGGCCCGGAAGCTTGCCGGCCCTGCCGAGAAGCATATCCCATGTATTCGGATCGATCATCGAGAACCTTTCTTTTCCGTTCACCATGGAGACGATGTTCATCAGCGCCACATTCTTGACATACTGACTGAAAGGTGTGACCAGCGGAGGATAGCCCATCATCGGCCATATATGCTCCACCTCTTTGAAGAGTCCGACAACCAGATCATCTTCCGACAGTTCAGGTTTGTCTTTGCTTTTCAGGGCTGCATTGATACCCTGGTGGACTCCCTTGAGATCAGCCATCATGCTTCCCATCATCCCTCCGGGCAGGCCGGATCCGATCAGCAGGGAAGACATCTGTTTGTTGCGGCTGTCAATGAATAAGCCGAGAAAGTCGTCGATAAACTCCTGGGTCAGTGAACGGACCTTCATATAGGCGTTCATATTTATCTCCGGAACATCGAACCCGGCATCCTTCATTATAGCCTGTATGGCTATGACATCAGGGTGAACCATTCCCCAACTCAGCGGCTCCATAGCCACGTCGAGGTAATCAGCACCGGCACGGGCGACTTCGAGCATTGAAGCCACAGACATTCCGGGTCCGCTGTGCCCGTGATACTGTACCTTTATTTCAGGGTACTTTTTCTTAATCCTTTTAACAAGTTCACCGAGCATTGCAGGTCTTCCTACGCCTGCCATATCCTTGAGACAGATTTCGTCAGCTCCGTATCCGACTACTTTGTCAACTACCTCCATGTAGTATTCCACGGTGTGTACGGGTGAATATGTGATTGAAAGTGCCGCCTGTGATATCATTCCTGCCTCACGGGCATACTTTACGGAGAGTTCCAGGTTCCGGTGGTCGTTCAGACCGCAGAATGAGCGTGATATATCGACACCCTGTGCTTTTTTTACTTTGTACATCAGACGTCTGACATCGGCGGGTACGGGGTACATCCTGATCCCGTTAAGCGCGCGCTCGAGCATATGGGTCTGAATACCCGCCCTGTTGAAGGGAGCGGTCCATTCCCGGACCGCGTCATTTGGATTCTCACCGTACATCAGCTGTACCTGTTCGAAAGCTCCTCCGTTAGTCTCGATGCGGTCAAAACAACCCATTTCGATAATATGGGGTGCCACAGCCTTAAGCTGGTCTGCACGCGGCTGATACTTACCCGTCGACTGCCACATGTCACGGTAAAGCAGGCTGAACTTTATCTTCTTTTTCATAGTGTAACAAAGATAGGGCAAACGTGAAATGATATATGTGACAATTGTCAGTAATCAGCATTTAAGCCCTGTAAATAATTAAAAGAAGAAGATACCCTTTGTGAGGATATCTTCAGTGCAACTAAAACCTGATCGTAAGAAGACCGGACGGCCTTCGGAGGTGGGAAAAAAAAGTTCTTGCCCGGCTAATTCCTGTTTCTCCTTATATCCCCTTTATGAGATCCGGATAGTAGGAAGCTATAAGCCTTGCAGCGTCAATTTCGCCGGTATAACCCCTGACAATAAGCTTCTGATGGAAATAGTCAGCCCTGTCCAGAGTCTCATCGTCTGTAGTAAATCCGGCTTTGGCGTACTTCTTGTCAACCTTGTTGACACCGAAATAATCACCGTTGCAGGTGTACATCACGGACAACTTATCAGAAACCACAAGAAAGTTCCTGCATTTCTTGTCCTTGTCAACAATAACCTTTACAGTCATAGGTGAGTTTTCATAGGTGATTTCGAAACATTTCATCGCTTCACCTGCCAGCATATAAGGCTCATCCAGAGCCTCGATCGTGTACTTTCCAAGAGGGGAATTTGATAATCCCTCAGCGACTTTCCTGCCATAAGTTAGCGTGGCGACGCAAGCAAGAAACATAAATGCCAGAACGATTCTTTTCATGACGAACCCGATTTTGTGAATACTTAAAACTGTCACGGAAAAAGGCGGAACTGTCCATTTCCATCCTTTTTTCAATATAAAGACCGGAAGACCCCCCCTCTGCTGCATAAGTTTTATGTTAAACTTTTGTTAAGCAAAAAAAAGATTTCCTGAGATGATGACCTGGTCTGAATTTTGGTATCTTACGGTCGCTATTAAAAATGTGAAACAGGTGCCGGAATCCGGGTTTATTTATGAGCCTTCAGGGTTCCGGACGATAAATTAAAGACTATGTTTAAACCGGAAATTTACATCCAGAGACGTGCACTTCTGAAGAAAAGCGTCGGTTCAGGAATAATCCTTCTCCTCGGCAATGATGAGAGCCCCATGAATTATGCTGACAATACCTACCATTTCAGGCAGGACAGCAGTTTTCTCTATTTTTTCGGACTCAGCTTCCCGGGACTTGCAGGGGTAATTGACTGCGATTCAGGTGAGGAGACAATCTTCGGCAATGATTTTACCGTGGAGGATTTTGTCTGGATGGGACCACAGCCACCGGTCGCTGTTCGCTCTGCATCCGTTGGAGTGAATAACTCAGCCCCTCAGGACAGGCTGCCGCTTCTTCTTGAGAAAGCACGCAGTCAGGGCCGGACGATACATTTTCTCCCTCCTTACAGGCCTGAGAATAAGATTAAGCTCTTTGAACTGCTTGGTGTTTTACCTGCTGAGGCCAAAAGCGAAGCGTCCCTTGATCTGATTATGGGGGTAGTTAATCAGAGAAACCACAAAAGTCCTGAAGAGATAGCAGAAATAGACAAAGCCGTGGCCGTTTCCGTTGACATGCACGTTACCGCTATGCGTATGGTCAGACCGGGAGTGAGGGAGAGCGAGATTGCAGCTGCAGTGCAGGCAGTGGCTGTAGCTTCGGGCGGACAGATAGCCTTCCCGATAATTGCAACAATAAACGGGCAGACACTGCACAATCATTACCATGGAAATACCCTCGGATCCGGAAGGATGTTCCTGCTTGACATAGGGGCAGAAACGGAATCAGGCTATGCAGGCGACCTGTCGAGCACTATACCGATAGACCCTCATTTTACAGAACGGCAGCGTGATATTTATAATATTTCTCTGGACAGCCATAACAGGGCAATTGAGATGCTCAGACCCGGAATACCTTTCAGGGAGGTATATCTTGAATCAGCACGCGTGATTGTAAGAGGGATGAAAGACCTGAAACTGATGAAGGGGGATGTAGACGCCGCAGTTGAAGCCGGTGCGCATGCTTTATTCTTCCCGTGCGGACTGGGACACATGATGGGGCTCGATGTACATGATATGGAGGATCTCGGTGAGGTATACGTGGGCTGGGATGGCAATCCGAAGCCGACGCAGTTCGGAATAAAATCACTTCGTCTCGGCCGTCCCCTGGAGCCGGGATTTGTTCTGACAATAGAACCCGGCATTTACTTTATTCCGGAGCTGATTGACCAGTGGAGGAAGAAGGATCATAATAGCACCTTTATCAATTATGAGAAGGTTGAGGAATACCGGAACTTCGGCGGGATCAGGAACGAGGAGAATTTCCTCATCACCCCTGATGGCTGCCGTCTTCTTGGAAAGCCGAAACCCAAGAGCATTCAAGAGGTTGAAGAAGAACGTTCAAAGAAATTGCCGCTTTAAGCGGCTTTTTTTTAAACATTTCGTCCAAAAAGGTTGACAATATGAAAAGATTTGCCTATATTTTGTAAAAATTTTATATTCTTCCAACTGTGCCTTGGCAATGAAGAAGATATTTGACTATTTCGATTCGCGCTACAGGGCAGAGATGCTTGGCAGACCCTTTGATCAGGCCGGGCCGGTAATTACGATATCCCGCATGACAGGCTGTGACGGCAGGGAAGTTGCAGCCTCGCTTGTCAACCATCTCAATATAAAATACAACACTTCAAAGTGGAGGTGGATTGACAAGGATATAATCTACCATGCAGCCCACGAGCTCAGGACCGATACACAGAGGGTGGAGACCTACTACCAGGGCCTCTCAATGAATGACATGTCTGAAATGATTATGGCTTTTTCCGGTTCGTTTGTAACAGACAGCTCAGTCAGGAAAGCCATCAGGGAAGTTGTTCTGACGATGGCACGGGAAGGTCATGCGGTGATAATCGGCAGGGGCGGTGTATCTATTACTCAGGATATTCCCAGGGCATTGCATGTAAGGCTTGTAGCCCCGCTGTTCTGGAGGGTTGACAATGTAAAAAAGAAAAAGGGGATGCTGGCTGAAAAGGCGGAAAAGTATGTAGCGGAGACCGATGAAAAGCGCAACAAGCTGATTACTGAGTTTCTTGACAGGAAGCCGGTGAACCTCGATACCCTTTTCGATGTCACCCTCAACAGGAGCAGTTTTTCGGTGGATCAACTCTCAGAGTTGCTCCTTGAAATGTATGAGATGAAGATTAAATCGACACGATAAAAGGCATACCGTGTTTTCAGAGTTTGGCACGGTTAGTTGATAGTTTTTTTTATGAGGGTAAATTGAAGGGCCGCCTCGCCGATTGGCGAAGGGCGGCCCTTGGTTTTTAATATTTAGGATCAGAGACAGGTAATCTTTGCTATCCTTGTGATATGCTCGGAAGTCCTTTTGTCGAGTGATGCACGGTAGGCATCCCAGTCATCAATCTTCAACCTCGCCACACCTGACTCAATTGCAGCCATCGCAACCGCTGAGGCAACCCTTGAGATGAGCCTCGGATCAAGTGGCTTGGGTAT
>Ga0209373_10003173_pt1 | contig 15502 bp, 18 predicted proteins | sample Higcelweek5metaG_FD_187173 | JGI IMG/M metagenome (GOLD analysis project Ga0209373, IMG submission 187173) | Freshwater pond sediment microbial communities from the University of Edinburgh, under environmental carbon perturbations - High... | ecosystem: Environmental > Aquatic > Freshwater >...
TACAATTTAATATGATCAGCCTATTAATCTCTCTTTTATTTTTAATAACTCCTTCATCAACTATCGCTATCGAAGCCAGTTCCTCTGCTAACGATATCCAAAGTATTAGAGAAGTTGTTCAACAAAAAGTTAAAGAAAAATTAAATATTATTACCACTCCTAGTAATAAACCAAAATCATTTTTTGGCTCAATAAAAAAAATTAATGGTTCAGAAGTTGAAATTAATCAAAACAATCAAAATAAAATTATAACTACCACTATAGATACTGTTTTTGTCAATCTTAAAAAAACAAAAATAAGCATAAAAGAATTGAAAGTTGGTGATGAAATTTTAGCTATGGGTTACCTAAATTCTCAAGGTCAATTAGAAACAAAGAGAATTGTCGTGATTGAACTTAATAAAATTAAAAATAATACTCAGATAATCAATGGACAAGTAGTGGATGTTTCTCAAAATTCGCCTGTTTTTGTTATTGTCCCTATAAACAATAAAAATAGTCAATATCAAATCGAAACCGATTCTAATACTATCAAAAAAGTCACCACTGGACAAAAAATCATTGCTGTTATTAAACCTGATGAAAAAATAACTAATACTTTCAATCTTCTGAAGATAATTTCTTCAACGTCAGTTTCCACAAGGTCAGCTACTACAACACCAAAACTGTAAAATTATTCAATTAAAGGTTGAATTATTTGCTCAAATTCTAACGATTCTAAACCAGATAAATTAATCTTTTCTTCTTCAAGAAAACCCTGCTTTTCCAAAGATGGTTCGATGCAAACATAATTTTGGTCATATGTTTTACCATTATTAAACTCATTAAAAGATGTCCAAAATTGTCCATATTTAAACCCTTTTAAACTCCAATTGTATTTTTGTTTACCTGGTATTTCTAATACGTTTATATTCGACAAAATCTGGTTCGAATCAGATTCTACTAAATCATTTATTATTTTACCGTTTAACCTAGTCCCATTCCAACCATTTCTAGAATCCCAATAATTATGAATCGCGACATTTACTAATCTCGCTTTCTTACTTAAATTTTTTATTATTACTTTCTGTTCAAAATTATTTGTCAACTTAAAAATTTGTTTTATTTTAAGATCTAGATTCTCTATTTCGATTTCAATCTTGTTTTCATTTTTATCAATCAATTTCCATTCTAAACTTCTAAAAGGACCATGAAAAGGCAAATTAAATCTATCCATTCCCTCACTTCCAAAATTAGGACAACAAACATGGGTGTTTCCATCTTTTCCATCAATTCTTTTATAGGTTCCCAGCACTACTTCATTTTTATATTTTAACTCTCTTACCCTTCCCCCATTTAAATCAATCACCAAAACCCAATCACCATTTTGTATCATTTCCATAAGTCCATTTTATTCAATCTTCAATTAATTACAACAAGCCTTTTGTTATTATTCTATTTGCTTCATCTTTAATTTCTTCTGTTGGTTCTGTGTGATAAGTAATTACACATTGATTATCGTCAGCAATAAACATCCCTATGTGTACCTTATCGCCCGTTGCTTCATCAATTACAAATCTTGGACTAACATACAAAACTCTTTTATCAGTTTTTTTTATAGCTTCAAAAATAGATTGATATGAAAATCCATCATCATTATGTACTTGATCAAGGGTAAGCCTAAAATCAATCATACTTTTTCTTATATCCTGACAAAATTCATCATAACCTTCAGGATATATTTTTTTCATAAAATCTTCATTATCGCTTAAAGCAAATTCAAGTCTATTTTCTTTCATTTCCTTATAAAGGGGAATATTTTCAAACATATTTTGAAACTCAGTTTTAAGTTGTTCTGCTGCAGACTCAAACGAATTAAATTGTTTTTCAGTTTCACTTTGTGATCGCTGAGAAGACATTTCTTTAGAATTCATATTTGGTGAATTATACCATTAGATGTGTATAATTTGACTTTTTAATAAAAATAAGTAAAATATAACCAATGTTGAATATAGTTTGTAACTCAAACCATCACCACACCAATTAAGTTGGTGGATTTCAACAGATAATCAATCCGCCAACCTGGCGGGTTTTTGTTTGATATAATCAAACGAAGTTACATGGTGGTATTAGCTCAATTGGTTAGAGCGCAGCTCTGTGAAAGCTGAGGTTACCGGTTCAAGTCCGGCATACCACCCCAAAAAAATATGAAAAATAAAATTAACTTTATTAAAAACCATCGACATACCGTGGGCACCAACACCGCGGGGTTTTTGTCTGCCTAAAAACTTTTTTTATTACTAATCAAATCCCCGCTCCCCCGCGGGGATTTTTCGTTTAAATAGGTCTAATTTTAAAATGAGTTGCCTATTTATACGATCCCGATTTATCGGGATTAATTATTAATAAAAAATAAAATGAAAGAAATGTTAAACAATCAAGAAATCAACAATAATGGTTTCAATAATTATCAATTTAATATCATTAAACCAGGTGGTAATGACACTTGTATTATTACTGGTGCTGTTGATGATCAAATAGAAAGAAAAAGACTAAATGATTTAATTATGAGTAATTACTCTAATGTTGAGCAAGTCGGCTTTTTATCTGATGGTCAACTCAATATGGCTGGTGGAGAATTTTGTGGCAACGCCACCAGAAGTTCTGCTTTTTTAATTCTTAAGGGTAATCCAGGAGAAATAAAATTAAATGTATCTGGAGTCAAAGATGTTTTGGTTTGTGGTGTTAATCAAGATCTCGAAGCTTATGCTCAAATGCCAATTTATCCAGATCCTGAAAAAATAACACCAATTAGGCAACCAAATGGTTCATCGGATTTTTTAGTAGAAATGGAAGGGATTTCTCACCTAATTACATTTAATTCTGAATTAATAGAGGGTTTATCTGAAGAAAAAATTAAGCAACTTGCTAAGAATAAAATATTCGAACTAAATCTAGATAAATTACCCGCCGCAGGAGTAATTTTTACTCAAAAACAAGGAGATTTATATCAAATTACTCCAATAGTTTATGTTCGAGATATTGACACTTTATTTTTAGAAACAGCCTGTGGTAGTGGCACTACTGCTCTTGGTTTAGTTTTATCAAAAACAAGTAATCTATCAATTAATAAAGTTCCAATCCGGCAACCATCAGGAATGGATATAAAAGTTTCAGTTGATTTTGATGGTCAAAAATTTAAAAAAGCTTTTATAGAAGGTAGCGTTGAACAACTCTCATCAGGAGAAATTTATCAAGATTCAATTATTAAAGAAATTTCTAATCAAATCGAATTAGAAACTGCTTTTGATCAAGGACTGACTGATTTATTTATTGATGTCTTTAGTCAGCCGCCATACGAAGAAAAATTTTCTCAAGAAGAAGTTAAAGACTTTTTTAAAGATTATTTAAATTCTGGAAAAATATTTATTTGCCAAAACCAAAATAGTATTATTGGTTTCAGTGCTTCAATACCTTTTTCAAGAGAACCTGAATTATCTAAGCTTTTGGAGAGTAAAGGAATAGATACACAAAATATTAACTATTTTGCTGAATTAGGAGTGTCTCAAAAATTCAGACAAAAAGGTATTGGTAAAAGATTGACTCAATCATTATTAAATTCTAGTGGTAATCAATCGGTTATTCTAAGAACATCGGAAAATAATATTAAAGCCATATCTTTATATCAAAAAATTGGTTTTCAAAAATTGCCCTTAATTCAAGAAGTTACTCAAATGAGAATCAATGGTGAAACCGTTTCAGATCGTCGTGTATTTTATATATTTAAACAAAATTATGATAGTCAAATATAAAGATTTAATTAATATAAACGTTGTTGATGATGGTGAAAAATTAGTTAGTTTTCAAAACAATTTTTTATTTAGAAAAAATGTAGTTGAAAAACTTAAACAAGTTGAAATACAATTACAGTCAATAAATCCAAATTACACTATTCAAGTTTTATCAGGATTTAGAGATATGTCAAAACAAATTAAAATGTTTAAAAAACAACTTAGTTTCATTAGTCAAAAACGTTTTTACCAAAACTCTATCGATCTTTATGAAAAAGTTCACCAATATATCGCTGTTCCATCAGTAGCCGGACACCCTACTGGCGGAGCAGTTGATCTATTAATAATAAACAAAATGACAAAAGAACCAATTGAGTTTGGTAGTGATTATTTAGATTTTAATAATCCAAATATTAAATACTTTTCAAAGTCAATCAGTCTTGAATCAAGAAAAAATAGAAAATTACTCCGCCAAATTATGACGCAAAACGAATTTGCTCCATTTGATGGCGAGTGGTGGCACTTTTCTTATGGAGATAAAGAATGGGCTTTTTATTATAAAAAACCAAATGCCATCTATGACCAATTAATAAATGTTAAAATCTAACTATGAATCAACCAAAAATTAAACCTCAAACTCTAAAAGGTTTTCGTGATTTACTGCCAGAAAAAATGGCAGTCCGTAATTATGTCAAAAATATATTAATTAATACCTTTGAAACTTATGGTTTTCTTCCTTTAGAGACACCCGCACTTGAGTATGCTTCAGTTTTAAAAGGTAAATATAGTGGCGAAACTGACGAAAAACTAGGCTATTTCTTTAAAGATAATGGTGATCGAGAAATCGGTCTTCGTTATGATTTAACTGTACCAGTAGCTAAAGTTTTAGCCATGTATTCTAACAACATTCAGCTCCCTTTTAAACGCTATCAAATTCAACCGGTTTGGCGTGCTGAAAATACTCAAAAAGGTCGATATCGTGAATTTGTCCAGTGTGACATAGATACTTTTGGCACCAATTCAACTATTGCCGATGCTGAAATTATTTCATTAATTTATAGTGCCACCCAAAAACTTGGTTTTAAAAATGCCATTATCAAAATTAACAGCCGTTTAATTTTGTCCGACATTTTAAATAAAAGTGGTATAAAAGACAACCAAAATTCAGTCCTTCAATCACTCGATAAAATAGACAAAATAGGTAATGATAGAGTAAAAGATGAGCTCATATCAAAAGGATTTAATCCTACCCAAATTGATCAACTCTTTGACCAGATCAAAATAGCTCAAGTAGATGATCAACTTGCCTCAATTTTTGATCAACTAAAATCTTTTGGAGTCCCCTCTTCTGCTTTTGTTTTCGATCCAACTTTAGTTCGTGGATGTGATTATTACACCAGTACTATTTTTGAACTCCAAGTACCTGAAGCTAACGGGTCAATTGGTGGCGGTGGACGTTATGATAAATTAATAGAAACTCTTGGTGGTCCCAATATCCCTGCTGTTGGTTTTGCTTTTGGATTTGAAAGATTAGTTGATGTTATTGAAGATCTAAAACTAATTCCAAAAGATTGTCAAAATAATGTCAAAGTACTAGTTGCTAATTTAGGCAGTGAAACCGAAAAAGAAACTATTAATTTAGTCAGTCAACTTAGAAAAAATAATATTTCTTCAACATTTTATCCAGATAATGAAAAATTGGGAAAACAAATCAAATATGCTTTAAATTTAGGAATTCCTTATTTGGCTATCATCGGTACCCAAGAAGCTCAAAATAACACTATTACTCTTAAAAATTTGACCACTACTGACCAACAAACAGTCAGTCTAAAAGAATTAGTTGATATGTTATAATAAGCCTTATGAAACAACAAACTCATCCACAATATTACGACAATTGCCAAGTCACTTGTGCTTGCGGCAATAAATTTACCACTGGTTCAACTATTGAAAAAATTGAAGTTGACGTTTGTTCAAAATGTCATCCTTTCTTCACTGGCCAACAAAAATTTGTCGACATTAAAGGTAGAATTGATAAATTCAAAGAAAAAGTTGTCAAAGGTAAAGCTTATTCTGACAAAAAAGCTACCAAGAAAGCTACTAAAAAATCAAACTAGCTTCGGGAGGTAAAACATGCCTAACATTAATCCAAATATTGCCATAATGGAATTTTATCCGGGTCCAGGTGGTCAGGAAGCCTCTTTGTGGGCTCAAGATTTAATGAATATGTATATTCGTTATGCTGGTAAAGTTGGTTGGAAAGTTAGTCAAATTGACGGATTTATTATTCAAATATCTGGTATCGATGCCTACAATCAATTGAAATACGAAGCTGGTACACACCGAGTACAACGTATTCCAATTACTGAAAAACGTGGTCGTCTACAAACATCTACCGCCTCTATCGCTGTCATGCCAAAAATCGACTCTAGAGACGTTAACTTTAGCATGGATGATGTCACCATTACTGCTTGTCGTGCTGGCGGTAATGGTGGTCAAAATGTTAATAAAGTCTCCACCGCTGTTCATTTAGTCCATAAACCAACCGGACTTATGTTTGATGTTCGAACTGAACGTTATCAACAACAAAATCGCGAAATCGCTCTTGAGTTACTTAAAAATAAGTTATGGCAATTGGAAGAAGAAAAAAAGAATGCTCAAATTGCCGGTGGTCGTTCAAATGTCAGTCAATCAACTCGTGCTGACAAAATTCGTACTTACAATTATCCCCGTAATCAAGTTAAGGATCATCGTATTGATAAATCTTTCAACAATCTTGATAAAATTATGGTTGGAGACCTGGATGATTTATTTCTCGAACTCACCGTTCTCGATGAACCCGTCGAAAAAAAATAATTTCAGTTTTTTTTAGTAAACATCTTCCATAACAAAGTAAACCTATTTTTTTCAAAAGAAGCGATTTCTTGGTCTTCGATTACAATCCCAGTATATCTTCCATTCTTAAATGATATAAATGCTACTTTATCATCCCAAAGCATATAATCAGTATTTGCAATGTATTCTTTTGGAACACAAACTATTTTGTTCTTCTGTGTAGAAAATTCATCTCGATACTCAATATCATAATCAGTATCAGTAACCAACTCTTTTGTTTCAATCCCCTTTTTCTTTAATCGATTCATATATTTATCAATAAACTCTTTAAATTCAAAACTATTATTTTGTGTTAAGCAAAAAACATGTATTAATTTAGATTCCAAAGTTTCGTTATATATCTGTTTTATTGATTCAAAACCTTCATAATATCTGACTTTCTGTCTTTGTGGTATTTGAGATATAGAGTTTAGTGTTGATAATATTTGTTTAATAGAACCATAAACATTTTCAGACTCTTCTTTTCTTTTTTCTAAAAGAATTTTTAATCTCTCCGGATTTTGAGCTACCAAAGTTCTCTTACGACCAAATGGAGTTTCGAAAATTAAACCCTCTTTTTTTAACCTTTCCAAAATAAGATAACAACTACTTCGTGGAGCTTTAATATTTTTTGCCACTTCATTGATTGTAGTTTTCCCAGATTCAAGACAACTCAAATAAAACTGAGCCGACTTTTCATCTAGACCCAAATAACCAAATATTTTATTTACCTCAGACATTATTGCTTCTTGCATAAGAATATTAAAACATAAAGTCTATTCATTTGTCAACATGTATGACGAAATATGAATATAAATTTTATTTATACGATAATACAGGCACATTACGAATTAAAAGTAATGACATACAATATGACAGCAGAAATATTAAACCAAAATTCTCTACCAATGAGAGACCACAATCCAGCTCTCAAAGCAGAAATATTTATTTCTACTCGAGAACACAGTCTCCCAGTTATAAACTTAATGACTGGTAGAACCGGAAAAGGCGAAGGCTGTCCAAATAACTGTTCTTATTGTGATGCCAATGGTAATGACAATCAACCTTACTGGCTTAATCATAATGAAGTTGGATTTAGAAGTATGCTTACTGATTGGGCAGATCAGGGAGGTAAAATTATCGAATGGTGTGGTGAGGGTGAACCAACTACTTTCAAATGGTTTGACACTATACTAGATGTTTGTAAAGAAAAAGGTATTAAATTAGAACTTTTCACCGCACTTAATGGATTAACCGAAACCAGAGCCAAAAAACTCATAGACATTGGTGCTATTGTCAAATTTAAAATGGATTCTAGAAATCCAACTACTATGGGTAAAATTCTTACTAAGAATAGCCCAAGTACAAATGCCACTTCAGCTGGTTCCACTCTATTAAAAAATATTGATATGTTAATTGAGGCTAGAAATAATTCCCAAAATTATCAAGGACAACTAATTGCTAGTATCCCTATGTATCAAATCAATAAAAAAGACATAATTGAAAATTTAGACTGGTGTTGTCAAAAAAATGTGGCTCCTCAAATTTCCTATATGGAAGAAATTGGTAATGCCAAAATTACAGGAATTAAACCTTTAACTGAAAAAGAAGCTAGAGTTATCAACCGCTGGTTGAAAATAAAATATCAAATTGAGCCAAAATCAATCCTGGGTGATCAATGTCAAGCCAAATCAGCCCCAATTGTTGCTGGAGATAATATCTTTTTAGGACCATTTGGAATGGGGTGCGAGTATCCTTTGAGAGAACATGTAGGTGAAAAAAAACTTATTGGAACTCATAAAGGTGATTTCCAAGAAATAGAAAGATTAGTAAATGAATTTCGCTTCAGTCAGGAAAACCTTGGTGCTATTGTGGGTGAACTCATTAGAATAAGAGATTATCAAGGTATTTATGCTAAAACTGGTACCGACAAGCTATTACCTGGATGTGGTGATGATATCGAAGAACTCTATTTCTTAGAATATGTTGCCAATAATTTTACCTCAGATGAATATTTTTTTAAAAATTTCATTGAAAACTGGGTTTTGACTGATAAACATCGCAAATGGACCGAATCAGAAATTAATGATTTAATTAATCAAGTTGAAACTTATATAATTAATTAGAAAAAAAATATGATTAATTTTAAAGATTTTTTAAAGGAAATAAAAGATAAAAAACTTTTTTTTCGAATCTATGGTAAAGATAAAAAAATATCAAGCATGGCTCAGTATCGAAGTAAAAATCTAGGAAATCATGAGTACATAAAGATATTATTTGATGATAAATCGTTCCTTATAGTTTCAATAAAAGAAAAGTTATTAATGTATAGCGATAGAATCATTGGACATATCAAAAACATTAAAAAACAAGATATCGGAGAAAAAGAATTAATTATCTACCAAGGAAAAAAATATAAATTAATCAACAAAAAAGATCATCAACAAGTCAAAGAATTACTATTCGGCGACTTCTCTGAATTAGAAGAAGAAGTCTTTTTTAGTGATTATGAAGCAGAAGATGACTCCGGTGAACTTTTAAGCCTGGGTTGGCTAGCAAAAAACAATCAACGAGCCGATATGCATGTTAAAGAATTAAAAATAAAAGATATCAATCTTGTTTCTTCTCTAGTTTAATCTCAATTTCCATTTCTTTTCCATCTCTCAAATATTTCAATTTTACTTTATCCCCTATTTTCTTTTGACTAATAGTTTTAGCAATAGAAACTTTATCATCACCCATAATTTTTTGTTCATCGATTTCGATTACAATATCTCCTGATATTATTCCTGATTTTTCTGCTGGACTATTTTTTGCCACTGTTTGGATATAATTACCAACTGGTACATTATTTTTTTTTGCTATCTCTTCCGAAATAGTTTGATACATTACTCCCAAATATGGTCGATCAAATTCACCTGTTTTTCTAAAATTATCTACCGAATTTATTACTAAATTTATCGGTAAAGCAAAACCAATATTTTGTCCATTTTGAGACACTGCTACATTTACTCCAATCACCTGACCCATTATATTAAATAATGGACCACCAGAATTACCCGAATTTATAGCTGCGTCTGTTTGGATTACTCCTTCTAATCTTTCTGAAGCCACTCCTACTCCACCAGCCGTAATTCCTCTTCCTAATCCAGAAATGACACCTTTTGTTACTGTTGATCTAAACTCTCCCAAAGCCGTTCCAATCGCAATCACTGTTTGACCTGTCTTTAACTGATCTGAATCACCTAATTCCACTGGTATTAAATTATTTTGATCAATTTTTAAAATTGCCAAGTCATTTATCGGATCACGGTAAATATTTTTTACTTCAAAAGTCTCTTCTCCAATAATTACTTTATATTTAGCCGTTAAATCGCTTACCACATGTTTATTAGTAACTATCAAACCATCATTACTGATAATAAATCCTGTTCCTACGTCTTGTTCAATTGAAATGGTTACTACACTTTTAGAAGATTTAGTTACTACATCAATCGTCGTCGATTCTTCTTCTACCAATTTTGTAATTATTTTATTATTCTTCTTATCTAATCTTAAACCAAAAATAATTCCCCCGCTAAATACTAATATCAATAAAATTATTATTGAAATTAAGTTTTCTTTATTTTTCATTTAAAACTTCAATAGCTTTATCTAATTGAAGATCCTTACTAGCATCATTGCCTGCTTCAACTTCTACATCAGCCGCTACCCCCTCACCATGAATATTCTTTCCACTTGGAAGTAACCATTTAGCAATCGTTACATGCAAACCACTCCCATCACTAAAATCTTCTGGTTGTTGGACTGTCCCTTTACCAAAAGTCTTCTTTCCCACTAATTTTCCTCTATTATATTCTTTTAATGCCCCTGCTAAAATTTCTGATGCTGAAGCACTTCCTTCATTAACTAAGATTACTAATTTTTCTTTTAGTAAATTTCTTTTTGATTGATCAACTTTATATTCTTGAGTCAAACCAGTAGTTGAATCTTGTTTAACAATAACACCGTCACTAATTAAATCAGATGCTACAAAAACGCTTGCTTCCAAATAACCACCAGGATTATTTCTTAAATCTAACACAATTCCACCAAAATCAGCCGTTTCATTACTTTTAATCTGATTAACTACATCAGACCATTCTTCAAAAACTTTTTCAGTAAATTTATTTAATTTAACCCAAGCTATTTTTTTACCATTTGATTCTTTCCACTCAAGTTCTACACTTTTAACCACAATATTATCTCTTTTTAGGGTAACATCAAATTTCCCTTTGTCCTCTCGATACATTGTCAAGATAACTTCACTTCCCATTTTTCCCCTAATCAACTTTACTGCCTCTGACAAACTAATTCCAGTAGTATCCTTATCAACTTTATTTTCTTTATCAACGATTTTTAGAATCAAATCATTTGTTTTTAATCCAGCAAGTTGCGCTGGTGTATCAGACAAAGTTGTCATCACTGCTAAAGTCCCATCTTTATAGCCCAAAGATATTCCTACACCTCCAAATTCACCTGCCAAATCTTCATTAGAACTTTTATTCTCTTCTGGAGTTAAATAAACCGTGTATGGATCACCTATTGACGCTACCATACCTTTAATCGCTCCATATTCCATCGATTTTTTATCTATTTTATTTTTATCTAAATAAAGAGATGATAATTTATCTTTTACTTTCCACATCATTGACAGATTAAGTCCGCTATTATCAACGATTTTATATCCTTGACCAACTCTAAAACTAACCAAAGAAACTACCGAAAGTAAGGCTAAAAACAAAAAAATATTTCTGATTTTTTTAAATTGCATTATTTATTCTAACACTAATAATAGTCTTCCCATAACTGAATTTAATAAAAATCTATTTTCATTTTTATTAAATTTTAATAATCCTTGCCAAATATCATCTTCGAGAAATAAAACAGGTATCTTGATTTTCAACTCGTCAACTTTTGTATTAGTTACTATTCCAACTACACCTACTACTTCAGCCTTTAGCAAAAAAGTTGAATCTAAATTATCGGTAAACAAAACCTTACCATCCATATTTGGACCTAATTTATCTAAACGATTTATATTTTCTAATTGACCATCGCCCCAAGCTTTACCTTCTACCAATCCTTCTCCTTTAAATTCTTTAACCCAAAAATCCAAAATCAATTTTCCATCTTCAATTTTGGAAACCTTAGATTTTACCGGTGCTTTTATCTCTTTTTTACTTCCCATATCTATTTCTATTTTTAAAGTTCCGAATTCATTTATTTCCAAAAATTTTCCACTTTCAGGAAAACAAATCTTTTTTCCAAAAAAACCATCTTTAATACAAAATAAATCTCCTTGATTAACCAACTCATTTTTAAATTTAGAATTTAATTCCATCATTTTATTAACTTCCATTCCACTGAAAATACTCGCATAATTATAACTTTCAATCTCTAAGTCTTCAATTTCAGCCACAATTTGATCCTGTTCAACTAAATCCCCTACTTTTACTAAAATTTTAGATTTAGATGGCAGTTTAATACCCCATTTAGTCTTTATCTTATCTTTCATCTATCTATTATAACCAAAAATCCCCTCAGGTAACACCCAAGGGGATTTAGTTATTTCAAAGAAACTATTGAGTTACAAAAGGTAATAAGGCTAAATGTCTAGCTTGTTTTATAGCTGCAGACAACTTTCGTTGATGTTTGGCACATGTACCATTGTATACACCAGCAATTATTCTGCCACGAGGAGACAAAAAGTCATAAAACTTTTCATAATCTTCCCATTTTGGGACTACGCCAGTTTTACAAAAAGAACAACCTTTTTCTTTACCTTTTCTTTTAGCTATCAATAAATTATCTTTTTTACCTTTTTTCTTTATCATAAAAATTATTAAAAGGGCATTTCCTCCCCTTTATCTTCATCTTTTTTAACCTCTTGTGGCACAGTAGTTGGAGTCACGTCAGCTCCAATATCATCTGGAATAACGATATCATCAATACCTCCAGTTTCTTCAACAACTACATCATTTTGACCTTCAAGATCAGCTTCTGGTGCTTGATGATCACCACCATTACCTTTGTTATCCAAAATGATCATATCATCAATAATAATTTCAGTTACTTGTTTTTTATTATTTTCATTATCAGTAAATTCTCGATATTGAATTCGACCATCAACATAAATTCTTCGTCCTTTGGACAAAAGTTGTGAACAAAGTTCAGCAAGCTTATTCCAAGCTACTATACGGTGAAATTGAGCGTCTTCTTTTCGCTCACCTTGTTTGGTTACCCAAACTCTATTGGTAGCCAAGCCAAAAGAGGCTACAGCCATACCACCTGGGGTGTATCTTAACTCCGGGTCTCGAGTTAAATTACCAATTAACATTACCCTATTCAGACATCTGCTAGGCATATTCTTTTACTCCTTTTTCAAAATTAAATAACGAATAATATTATTCTCTCGGTTTAATAAAACATTTAATTCATTTAACTTCATTGTAGTTAATGAAACTAAGTCCAATATCCAAAAATCACCATTTTTATTACCTTTGATTTCATAAACCAATTCTTTAAGACCCATGTGGTCTTTCTTTTCAATTTCAACTTTCTGGCCATCTAACCAAGCCGAAACTTTTTTAAAAACGTTTTCTTTTTCTTCAGTTTTTGGGTTTAAAACCAAAACTAATTGATATTTGTATTTTTTTTCTTTCATGAGCTCAATAGATTAACATAAAACTGAATTTTTAACAATAATTTATTTACTAATTTTCCTTATTTTACACTCATCTTTTAAATCTTCAACCAGATATCCTTTGTCTTTTATCAAATCTCTCAACCTATCACTTTCTCCCCAATTCTTCTCTTCCCTTGCCTTATTTCTTTCTTGTACTATCTTAAAAATCTCATTTGGAATTATTTCTTCTTCTATTCTTTTATTTAAATTCAAACCAAAAACTTGATCAAAATCAAGAATTGTTGCTTTTTTATCTTCATCTCTAACTGTTTCATCTTTAGTTAATTTCCAAATTAAAGCCAAAGCTTCAGAAGTTGCCAAATCATTAGACATTAATTCAATAAACTGTTTTTTGTAGTTTTCATCAATTTTTCCCTCATTTCCCCAATCATTTAATAAACCTCTTAGTTTAAATAAAGCTATTTGGCTTGATTTCAATGAATCAATTGAAAATTCTAGTCCTTTTCTATAATGTGAAGTCAATACTAAATATTTATGTGCCAAAGGATCATAATCCATCTCTTTTAATTGTTGGGCTGTATAACCATTACCTAAACTTTTACTCATCTTTTCTCCACCCTTTAATGTCAACCAAGCATTGTGAATCCAATAATTTGCAGTTTGATGACCAAAAGCACCAAAACCTTGAGCAATTTCATTAGTATGATGAACTCCTATATGTTCAATTCCACCAGTGTGAATATCAAAAGTTTCTCCTAAATATTTTGTTGACATGGCGGTACATTCCAAATGCCAACCAGGAAATCCTTCACCCCAAGGACTATTCCATTTCATTATATGATTTGGTTGATTTGTTACCCAAAGCAAAAAATCCCAAGGATTTTTTTTATCAATATCCACTTTTACTCTATTACCAGCATCCATTTCAGTTAATTTTAAATTAGCAAATTTTGCATAATCTTTAAACTTTGAAGTATCAAAAACTAAACCAGTTTCTGTTTTGTAACTAAAACCATTAATTTCAATTTTCTTTGCTAAATCAATTTGTTCATTAATATGTTCAGTAGCTCTACACAACACATCTGGTTTTTGAATATTAAAAAGCTCAAGACTCTCAATGAATTGTTTTTCGTATTTTTTAGCAATTTCCCATGGAGTCAACCCTTCTCTTAATGCCCCTTTTTCCATTTTATCCTCACCAGTATCTGCATCAGATGTTAAATGACCTACATCTGTCAAATTCATCACCCACTTAACTTCATACCCAACATAACGCAAAAAATTGACTAAGGTCCCCCATTGAGTATAAGCATACATATGTCCAATATGTTGATTCCAATAAACTGTCGGTCCACACGAATAAATACCAACTTTATTTTCTTTAATCGGTTTAAATTCTTCTTTTTGTCTCGTTGCTGTATTGTATAAAAAAACTTTTTGCATACAAACCAATTATATCAATTAATTTACCTTTCCTTTAAATTCCTGTGTTTGTGACATTTGAGATTGATCCGGCTGTGACTTCTTTTTATGAGCCATAGCACTTCCTCTAGACTTCTTTTGTTTTGCCGGATTAGTTGATTCCATCATTAAATTATTATCATTTTCAGCAATTTGCTGTGCTTCCATTTCTTTCTGTTGTTTTTCTTGTTCAAAGAATTTCTCTTTTTCTTCTTCTTCCTTCTCTTTTTGATTCCTAATTTCTTCAACTTCTTTTTCCACATCTCTTCCCAAACCCATTTCATTTTTAATTCTTCTAATTTCTTCTTGTTTTTTAATTTCATCCTCTTGTTGTTCATGAGCCAATTGGTTATTACTTATTCCACCATCCAAACCCAACAACTCTTTTCCACTAATTGTCGTCTCTAAAATTTTTTGACTTTCATCACCTATTTTCTCAATTGTTTCATCAGCTAATTTTTTGAATCCCTTACTAATACCTTTAATTATTTGATTATTCATAAATTTTTTGAGAAAAATTCTATTAATTCTTCTATCTTTTGATATTTAAATACTAAGACCCCTGGACATCCAGATATCATAGCCGATAATCTTTTTCCTTCTTTATCTCTATAGATACAAATAACCTTTTTTTTAAATTCAGTTGCTCTTGAAATTTCTATCCCTACTCCAAAACTTGGATGAGTTACTTCTGCTACTAACACATCAC